>Ga0265297_10003305_pt1 | contig 29606 bp, 28 predicted proteins | sample Munlanlwell13791_FD_192502 | JGI IMG/M metagenome (GOLD analysis project Ga0265297, IMG submission 192502) | Leachate microbial communities from a municipal landfill in Southern Ontario, Canada - Leachate well 137-91 | ecosystem: Engineered > Solid waste > Landfill > Unclassified | place...
TAAAATTGGTCTATTAGTTCTTTTAGCATTTTTTCAATGTTTCTTAGGATTTTATCATTAAAATCCGGAAGCGTCAAAGCTACAGATAGAAAACTACGCTGATTTGATAGACATTCTTCCAAGGAAGAAGTACAATATTTAAAAATATGCTGTTCATATTCATTTCTTTCATAATACTGGCCTCTGTGATCTTTGCCTTGTGGGAGATTCAAATTGAAGGAGAAAGCGGATGGGCAGAAAAACTGCCTTGCTGGCAGATTAAAGAAGGCTTAATAGTCAAAATCATGGGTGGTCGCCCTTTAACCGGATACCATGCTGCTATGATTTCTTTTCTGGTCGTCATAATCCACCTTCCAGTAATTTTCACAGGATTCAGTCTGCAGATGGAATTCCTTTTATTCGGATTCCTGGCAGGAACGCTTCTGGTGGAGGATTTTTTATGGTTCGTTTTCAATCCCGCTTACGGGCTTAAGCGGTTCAAGAAAGGAGAAATCTGGTGGCATAAAAACTGGCTGGGGCCGGTCCCGATCGAATATTGGGGATATCTGGCCATTACTATTCTTCTCATTTGGCTGGGCAGGCCGGCTTTATAGGTTTTAGGATATAAAAATAGAAGCTTCAAACTTTTTGGAAAAACAAGCGAAAAAAATACCGCCGGCTAATAGCGTCGGCGGTGTTCATTTGGACTGGGTTTTCCAACGTACTCGCATTTTCTGGGTTTATCTACGATGCAGACGATCTTGGGACAGACGCCCCAGGTGCACACTCCGATTACTATTTCTTCCGGAGGAGGCGACCAATGGCATCTCCCTTTGTTGGCATTCACTTCTCTGAGAGTGCGGAACGAATCCTCTCTGCTTACGCAATAACGGCATTGCGGGCAATCTTTGGTGGCTTTTTTCCTGCTCCAGTCATACTTAGCGTCATAGATAAATCCAGCAAAAACCCGAATTTCTTCCCCTGTCACGCTCTTTACTGTTACGAAGGGCATATTCACCTCCTTTTGATCCCAAACTACCCCGATTTTGGCTAAAAAACAAGGTCTTGCATCTCATACGCATCTTATTCATGCGAACTATGTCTTCTGATTACCAAGTGGGTTTAGGTCACACAACCTCTGTCGTTTGTCTGTTTATGCAAGTTGTCCGACTTAAATTCTCAATCTTATCTTGTTCGTCTGATCTATATTGTTCGTAAAACGCATTTTGTTAGACAAAAAAATTATTTCTTAATTTCTTTTTCTAATTCATTAATTTTTAATTTCTCTTCTTCTTCGTATTTTTCGATAACTATATTAAGAAATTTTTTTAATTGCTGATTATTTGGATGTTTTGTTCTAGCTAATTTATTAATTAAGGCTGTATTACGATTTAATAGCGGAATTATTATATGATTAAAACTATCTTTGGGAGTTATTTTTTCTTTAATTATATTTTCAATTTCTTCTATTGTATAGTCAACATCAAATAAATTATGGATTGTCTTTTTCCTTAAAAAATTAAATTTTCTTAAATTACTTATTAAAGATTTATTATTAATGCATTTCTCGAAGATATCTATTAAAGATCCTAATGGGTTTTTATCAAAATCTTTTTTTATTTTTATTTTGTAACCTTCTAATGCGGAAAGTTCTTTATATTGAGAAATAAACTGTTTTAATCTAAACTCTATAAGCTGGCTTAAAAGAACGATATAAGCAATAAAATCTTCTTTTTGATAATAGTTTAATAATTTTTCCTGTATAACCATATTTCTCAAATCTTGCTTGAAAATTATGATAGTTCTTTTTAGGTTTTCCTTTTCCTCGGGTTTAGTTTCCGTTTTTAGTATAGCTTCAAACTTGGGAATAATATTATTCTCATATACAGATATCATTTTTTTTGAGTAGTTATCCACAATATAAATATATTCTATTATATTTTTTTATCTAACAAGGTGCGAAAATCGTCATTTACCAGTGTTTAGACTCATTTTAGGGCTTTAAGTCGTACTTTATACCTAGTCTGACATAAACTTCCAGGACGTTAGTCATGTGGCTTTTTTCGCGTGATTAGTTCGAATCCCAACTCCTGGGACACTAAGTACCCCAGAATGTCGATATTATAAGAGTATTATAGGCCTTTTTTGGCTTTCTAAACAGAGGCGAACTTGAGGTATGTGGGTCGGGGTCTGATCTTTGCAAATGGGACAAATGGGACATTTTTTGCGTATGTTGTCCCGAGTCTCATTTGACCAGCTTCAACAGATCCTCCTCGCTTTCGTATCCTCTCAATCTTCCGGCCAAAACTCCGAGCCGATAATTTACTCCATCAGTCATCAGCCGCCAATTGGTATCTTTAAAAATTTTCTTAAGGATTCTTTTTAAATCGTATTTGCTTGTCCGGCTTTCACGGCCGGTCTTTGAATCCTGAATCGTAAACGGCACGGCGGCACCTTTCAACAGTATAGCGATCGTAGAGATCGCCATAGTAAGCTGCATCTTTAAGATGTTTTTCCATTAGCATTTCATGGGTTATTATCTCTTCAAATGTTCGTCTAATTCCTGAAGTGCTATTTTAGATAAACCATCTTCTAGTCTTTTTCTTACATCTTCTCTTTGGAAGAAATCATCCGATATTGGAATCGCGGCCAAATCGTTAATAAGATTATTTGTTTTAATTGCTACGGGTCGGGAAACACCTTTTTCAAATAGAAATCGGCTGATTACAGAAGAAATTCCAGATTCCAATGAAAAGAGGAACGATTCAACTTTGTCGGCGTACAATTCAGGATTTTCTAATCCCTTCCCTCGAGCGATATAAGTTGCGATATCAAAAAAACATTTAAGGTATTTCGGGGTATTAAATGAAAGTTCTTCATCTAAAAATCCGATGATTTTAATAGCTTGGGCAATTCGCTTAAAATATAAATCTCTCTCATTGCTGGCCTCGATATGCTTTAGTGCTTGTTGTATAAAACCAGAAATTGGCATCTCTTGAAGCCACTGTGTTAATCTTTTTGCTATTCTTTCTATAGAACTTTCATGCGGCCACATTAGTTCTTGTTTTGTAACCTCAAGAACGCGTAATAATTCATCTGCGGTGATAGATAAATTACCAGAAGAAATTTCTAACAATTTCTCTATGTCTAGCAATGTTTTTGATTTTAGAAAAACAAAAAGTTTATTTTGTAGACGAGGATCTATGCCTAAATTTTTTCTCACTAAGTCGGCTGGTATGGAAAGAGCTTCCTTTTGTTCTTTGATGGTTTGTAATAATTTTGTTTTCTGGTTTTCTTTAATACTAAATGATACTAAAAGCGAGGAAGGATCATCTCTCATTAAAAGTTCGAATATTAAATATTCAATATCATTTCTATTCTTGGCTTTTATCGCATATTTAAATCTTTCGCTATCAACCAAAAATGAGCTAATTACATATTTCTGTTTGGTGTTATTTTCAACTATCTCTACTTCTGGTTCCTTAATTTCCGCTTCCGGACTTTCCACTAATTCTTTGTACTGATCAGCCTTATCTCCAATACAAAATATATTACCCGACAAACCATAAGTAAGACGGCCGGCTCTTCCAACGAGATTCCAGAAGGATAGGGGTGAATGTTTTCCAACCCCTCCTCTTTTATTAGAAAAGACAAATATGTTTTTCGCCGGCAAGTTTACTCCTTCTAATAATGTTGAGGTGCAAATTAGGAAATCAAGTATTCCTTTTTCAAAGAGATTAACGATTGCGCGTCTTAATCCGATCGGCATGGGTCCATAATGCAATCCTATACCTTTTTTTAATAAATCAATCAGACCAAAACTATCGTCATAATGATCTTTAATATATTTATTCAAGTCATTAATTTCAGGCAGATCTTTTCCGCGCCCATAACCAAGTTGTTCAGATAATGCCAAGGCATATTCATGTGCTGCTATTGGGTTTGGAGTATAGAGAATCGTACGTTCAGAAAGGTTTGAGTTTAATACTATGTGTATATCTTTTAAAGTTCTTCTATTAGAACTCGTTCCTTGTAATGACCGCGGAAATTTTTTAGTCCCAATCTTCTCAAGCCTGTCTTCAAAAGAATCTCCGTTAAGTGATTCTTTTAATAAAAAATAATGAAAATGTTTTGATTCTTTCCCGATAAAGTGAATATTTTTTTCAACAGGCGAATATTTTATCTCTTTATGAAAAGATTTTTCAGTGGGTAACTGCGGAAAGACCCCTTTTTTGTAATAATCAGGGTTTTTAATAATCGGGGAACTGAATATATATTTTGTATCACCATCAAGACCTTCAATACCACATAAGGAAACAATTTTATATAAAACGTCACGTAGCACAAACCCCCTGTATCCTCGTGATATATAATGGGCTTCATCGCAATAAATCAGTCGGAAGGTTTTTAAAAAGTCAGGGTTCTTACTCAATAAAAAAGATAGGCGTTCCTGCGTTAGTATAAAAATACTATGTTCTTCTTCTGTTTGGACAGACCGCGCATGTGTGTAAATTCCAAAATTTAATCCTAACTTATTTTTCAATCTCAAGATCTCCTCAAAGAAATCGTCTATGAGTGATTTTGTCGGTACAATAATTAAAACGCGTCCAAGCTGATTGTCTGCAAATAATTTTGCTATAAAATGTCTGACGACGAACGACTTTCCGAAAGATGTCGGGGCTGAAAAACTAACCAATGACTTAGTAGCTAATGCACCCAAAATTTCTTTTTGGAATACATTAAAGTGAGATACTTCTTCTTTAATTGGAAAGCGTGATTCTTCTTCTTCCGTATATAGACTACCAATTATTTCTGGATCAAATACATAAGAATTGTTTAAATCCGATTCGCTGTTTAATTTTTTAAAAAGGGCATTATCGCCGAAAACCTGTGATGTTTCACTGATAACTGGGAAATTACCAAGACGAGAGGAAATAATCTGAATTGCGAAATTAACGATCTGCTGACTTGATTTTGTTTCGTATAAGAGTGCAGCAATTTTCTGGGCCGTTTGCTTATGTCCAATCTCTTCACTAAGCGCTAAAACTGAACTCTGTAAGAGTAATTTATTTATATCTTTGTCGTTAAGATTAATCTCGGTAAAATTCAATCGATTTTGGCAAGCAAAGGTTTGCAAGGAACGGAACCTCGTTTGGAATAAAGGACTTAAGAATATTTTTTTGGATAATTCTGAAATTTGACTCGTCATATTTAAATAATCAATAGATTATGTCGTGCGAATTCTGTGCGTGCGGCATCAGCTGATTCGAAGGGCAAAAAACAGTATATTGTCGGACATGGCGAAGAGCTTATAAGACTAGCCTGATTAGTAAAACATCTATTCAAATCAGAGATAATTGCATCGCACAAATCTTTATCGGTAGTTTTCCCCTGTATAAATGTAGTTAGTTTTGAGAAGCTGTATCCTACAAAAACTATGTTTTTATATTTGAGCTGCGCATGCTGAGGATTATCATCTATAAAATATGCTTCATACATATCGGCATTTTCTGTATTTAACTCTTCTCTAAGATGGGTGGAGGCCAGATTAATCTGATGATGTATGCCACCTGAAACCCAGAAATCATTCATATCTTGTTGCGCGTCTCTGAGTCCATCATTACTATCAACTCTTATCTTTGCTTCGCCAAGAAGCATAAAAACGTCACCATTTTCTGCCTTTAGTACAAAAAGACCATCACGTCCTGGGATTGATTGATTGGTGTTACCCCTGCTCTGAATTGTACTAATAAGTTTTTGGGCACCTTTAATATGTTTTGCAAAAAGATACAAAAGAAATTCTCCGAATTCCCCCGAGTCGCTTGTTCGGGACAACGAAGTTTTCTTTAAAAATTCCCTTGCTTTATCAATAGGAGTTTTTGTTGTCTTTCCCTCTCTGAGTAATTTTTCGTGTAAATCAAGAGTCTGTTTTGAAAATACAAAGTCGGGCAGATATTGATCTAAATCCTGAAGAAAATTATTAAGATAGGTAGAATTTTTAAGATTCTTAACGCAAGCACAAAATAATTCGTTCTGGCTGTTACCAGGCGTGACATTATTTGCGTCTATTTTTTGAGTACCTGGTATATCCATATTTTTAGCTCCGCAATTTATAAATTAGCCTTTGAGTATAAAATCTTTTGAAAACCGAAGAAGGTTGAACGAATTTTTTCTACTCCGCCCAATACATTCTCTGCATCTGCGATAGCCCGATATTTCAAATTTAATAGAATTGGCAGTTTTTCTTCATCAAGCTCTTCAACGCCCCTGTCTTCATATTTTGCCAACACAAATTCTAAAAATTCTTTTTGTCGCGTATCTAAGCCCTCGAAAATTTTTGTCCGCGCCTGCTCGACCCTTTGCTTCCTTGTGATTGGCTGGGTCAAGAAAGAAATATATACTAAAACATCAAAGAGATCGCTCTGTTCTGCATCTATCATTTTCTGTAGTGTTTCCAGCTCGTCTTTGCCATAACCAAGTGCGCTGATTTTTTCCAAGAAAACTTTCCTGGTTGTTGGGTTAGACCATATCTTGCGCAGCTCCTCTTCGTTCTTAAAGAAGTCGGGCATTGCCCCAAACATATTATCCATAAATTCCTGTATGGAAATTGGCTTGCCATCGGCGCTCCAAAACGAAGTGGCGATCATGTGCTGGATCTCTCGTTCCTTCCCATCGCGTAGCTTAATCTTCAATCTCTGTTTTGGTTCTTCTGGCGACTCAGGTGGAATCGGTGGCTCCTTGGGTTCTTTGGGCTCCTTGGGTTGACGGGGCTCTTTCTCAACAGTTTGATCTATCGGCTCGCCGTCCCACTCTGGATCAGAAAAATGGTGGTAAGCATCAACGAAATCCAGAATCGTAAAGTATTCCTTGCCATCAAAAAGCCGGGTACCGCGCCCTATGATTTGCTTGAATTCGATCATTGTGTTGATTGGCCTCATCAAAACAATGTTGCGTATATTTCTGGCATCCACTCCGGTTGAGAGTTTTTGCGATGTGGTCAGAATAGTCGGAATCGTTTTTTCGTTGTCCTGAAACTCGCGCAAATACTGTTCGCCGCGTGCGCCGTCATTTGCGGTCACGCGTACACAGTAATTCGGCTCCTTGCTTTCTTTGTACTGGTTAATTAAATCCCTGACAGCAAGGGCGTGATCTTGGGTAGCGCAGAATACAATGGTTTTTTCATTTTGGTTTATCTCGCTTAACATTATTTTTACCCGCTTTGCTTCACGCTCTTTAATTTCAATGATTCGGTTGAAGTCTTCCTCCTGATAGATTTTCCCTTCTTCAACCTCACCTTCTATAATTTGGTCATCAGATGTATAAACGTATTCATCCAACGTGGTTTGAATCCGTTTAACTTTAAACGGGGTAAGAAATCCATCATTAACTCCTTCTTTTAGGGAATAAATATAAACTGGATCACCGAAATATTTATAGGTATCAACGTTGTCTTTTCTTTTTGGCGTTGCCGTTAAACCGAGTTGTACTGCGGGAGAAAAGTATTCTAATATGCCACGCCAGTTTCCTTCATCGTTTGCGCCACCACGATGACATTCGTCAATAACGATAAAGTCAAAGAAATCCGGCGGGTAATCGCCAAAGTACGGCGTATCACCGGATCCGCTCATAAAAGTTTGGAATATCGTGAAAAATACGCTCCCATTTGTAGGTACCGCGCCTTTCTTCCGTATATCCAGCGGGTTGATTCTTACTAAAGCGTCTTCCGGAAATGCCGAGAATGTATTAAAAGCCTGATCAGCAAGAATGTTTCTATCGGCTAAGAAAAGTATTCGTGGGCGCCTTTCACCATCACGTTGTAGAGTCCATCGGGTTTGATAAAGTTTCCAGGAAATTTGAAATGCAATTGCCGTTTTCCCAGTACCGGTTGCCAGAGTAAGCAATATGCGCTTTTTATTCTCGGCAATAGCGTTGACCGCATTGTTGATGGCTATTTCCTGGTAATACCGTTTCCCAAGTTCGCCCTCTAAAGGAATTGATGCAAACTTTTCTTTCCATTTATTTTGGTCGGAATAAACTACGTTCCATAATTCTTCCGGTGTTGGGAATTTATCTACATAACCCTCCTTGCCGGTCTTCATCGATATCTGGTATATCTCTTTGCCGTTGGTCGCATACGTATGTTCAATTTTAAGTTTCTCGGCATATGCTTTTGCTTGAGCCACACCTTCGGTTGCCGACAGACTTTCTTGCTTTGCCTCAACCACTGCCAACTTCTGATTTTTGAATACCAAAATATAGTCGGCGATTTCCGGCTTTGCTCGTGTTCCGCCAGCCTGAATACGTCCTTCGGTAATGCGAAATTCACGAAGAATTTTTGATTCCTCTGTTTCACCCCAGCCACTCGCTTTCAGCTTTGGGTCAATATATTCAGCTCTTGTTTCTGCTTCGTTCATAGCGCTTGTGTAAATGCCATTTTCAAAATGGATTTTTTAAATTCCCCAAGGTCGTCTAATCTTCGGCTGTAATTGTTCGCTAATTTTTCTGTCTCCTCTGCCAACTTATCAAGTTTTTTAACGATAACTTTTTGTTCGATAACAGATTTCGGGAATTGTAGTAAGACATCTTTAAGAGATGAATTTGAAATAACAGGCTGTGCTGCTTGACGCGCAAAACTTCTCAAATTTTTATAATTAAGAAGGTATATCAAAAAAGAATGGTCAAATTCATGCTTAAAGTTTACAACCTTAAACGCATTGTCGGTTAACCATATCTTTTCAGTTATATGTCTTACATTCCCACACAACGCTCCAACTCGCCCAATAATTACGTTACTCCCAGATAAATTAAATTTGTTATATGACCCCGCTATTCCATTGCCCCCGAATACGAGATAAGTCCCGTTTTCATCCATCATTTTACTCGTTAAGCCGTCACCACTTTTTAATTTAAAACAATCCTCAATTTTTTGAACATCCCAATTTTCTTTCGGACTTGTAAAAATATTCTGTAAATACGACTCAAAAAGCTCTTTGGAATTTTGTAGATTCTTTTCAGTATTTTCTTGCGCCCTTGAGGTTTTTTCAAAAACTTCGTCTAAAAATTTCACAATTCGTTTTTGCTCGGCAAGCGGCGGAAGAGAAATCTCGATATTCAAAACATCGCTATTCTTAATACCTCCCATAATGCCCGACCCAGCATAGAAATCTTTTAGTTTCTGGAATTCATCTGAAATAACAAAATAAAATAAATATTTACTATTTAATAAATTACCTGGTCTTAAAAAACAAAATCCTGTTGAAAAAATTGATCCTGCTAAGTCATCGTTTACTTCAAATACTTTATTTGTTAACTTCATTTTTGCGAAACCTATATCATGCGCTTTGGGATAACTATCTGCCCTACTGGGCCTATTACCATATTCAACAAATTCCGGCATCGAAAAACCACTACTATTATCTATGGATCCAGTTGCATAATAAGCTTTCGTCCCAGAAAATTTTTGTGGTTTGTCCTTAACTATGGCACAGACCTCTTCGAGTTTTTTTGTTTGCCAATTATTTTTCATGGATTTGTTTTAAAATGTTGTTCAAAATATTTTCATTTTCTTTATCCAAGCTTTTCATGGCATCCAATATTTCTTTTGGATCACGGAGAGTCGCTTTATCACCGCCGTTAGGATTTTTCACCGACAAATCAAAAGTTTCTTGATTAACATCGACGACATTTATCGACCACGAATTTTTAGAATTCGCTTTAGTTTTTTGTAGTTTAACAAACTCTGCCAAATCTTTTTCGTTTAAAGGTTCGGTCTTGCCTAAGTTTCTATCCAAATTTAACTTGTAATACCAAACTTTTTTTGTTGGTATACCTTTTTCAAAAAATAGAATAACGGTTTTTACGCCCGCACCTTGAAAAGCGCCTCCGGGAAGGTCTAGAACGGTATGTAAATTACAGCTTTCCAAAAGAAGCTTACGAAGTAATATCGAAGCATTGTCGGCATTGGAAAGAAAAGTGTTCTTAATAACTATGCCAGCTCTGCCGCCAGCTTTGAGAATTTTTATGAAGTGCTGTAAAAACAAATAAGCGGTTTCTCCGGTTTTGATCGGAAAGTTTTGTTGAATTTCTCTTCCAATACCAGCTCCGAAGGGAGGATTAGCCAAAATAATATCGTAACGGTGTTTTTCCTGGATGTCGTTGATGTTTTCGGCAAGTGTGTTGGTATGAAGAATGTTCGGTGCCTCAATGCCATGCAAAATCATATTCATTACCCCAATAATATAGGCAAGCGATTTTATCTCTTTTCCATAAAAAGTATCTTTTTGAAGTCTTACGTATTCAGCGGCGGAAAGATCTTTACTCTTTTTCAAGTAGTCAAAAGCCTCTACCAAAAAGCCCGCTGATCCGCATGCTCCATCGTAGATTTTATCTCCGACTGTCGGAGCAACCACTTTAACAATAGTTTTAATAAGGGGTCGCGGCGTGTAATACTCTCCACCGTTACGTCCGGCATTACCCATCTTTTTGATTTTTTCTTCGTAAAGATGCGAGAGCTCGTGTTTTTCCCGATCTGTTCTGAAATGCATCCCATCAACAATATCCAAAATCTCACGAAGTCGATATCCGCTTTGAATTTTATTCTTTAGTTCGTTAAAAATCTCACCAATTTTATATTCAATAGTATCCGGTCTATCCGCTTCTGTTTTAAATTTCTTGAGATAGGGAAAGAGTTTATTGTTGACGAAATCTCTTAGATCGTCCCCAGTAAGAGCTTTATTGTGATCCAATTTACCATCTGCTGTTTTAGGTTCAGCCCAAACCCCCCAGCGATATTGCGGATCAATAATAAAGGCGTGCTTTTTACCGGCGAGAGCCGCTTCGGTTTTTTTGGTTTGTTCTAAATCATCAAGGTACTTCAAAAAAAGGATCCATGAGGTCTGTTCAATATAATCAAGCTCGGTAGCACAACCAGCATCCCGATGGAGTATATCGTCTATGTTTTTGAATGATTGTTCAAACATATTATTTCTTCGAAAGGATTTTTAAAATATCCTCTTTTTTGTAACGCCTATCGCCACGCTTCCCGAATCGAATAGCTTTAAGAATGCCCTGATTGTCCCAATTACGAAGAGTGTTAGGATGGCAATTCAAAATCTCGCACGCTTGCTTTAACGTGAGAACATTGGGTGATTTATCAAGTTTGTTTCTTTTTCGGTTCATCATATATAACTTAATATAAGTTAATAATAAAGTAAAGTAATTAAATTGTGAAAATAAATAAAAGCGCATCTTGTATTGCACTTTTATATATTTATTCTAAAAAGATATATTTTAATTTTTCTAATATTTAAACATTTCACTTATTGCAAAAGAAAGATAGGACGGAACCTCTCTGGTACCTTTAAAATAATAAAAAGAAATGTGATAATAAATTCCCTCTTTTTCAATATACCAAAACCATATATCTTTTAAATGGGTACCAAATGATTCAAGCGATTCACGCAATGATTCACTGACTTTTACAAATTCATCCTTCTTTTTTTCATCAAAATGACTAAAATCATTTGGCAAACCGTATTGTTTTTTTAAATTAAGATAAATTTCCATTTTTGGTCGCGTGAGTGAGGTACGCCATAAAAATTTATTTTTTCCAAAAATTTGGAGTTTAAAATTTACTAATTTTTTTATTCCCCCATTAGACTTAAATAAATGATTATTAGGTATTAAATCAAAATCTAAAAATTCACAAAAACTATTTTGTTCAAAAAATAAACGCAGATGTTCTTGCCCAAGATATAAATTGGTAATAAATAAAAACTGTGTGTTGTCTTCAAGATCATTCATTACTATTGCTTTCCCTTTGAATGTTTCCTTTAAATCACTAATTTTTGTTTCTTTGCCAATATTATTAATTCCATATTCAATTATATTCAAATAATCAAGTTTTTGATTTATATTAATCATATAAAATTATTTTTTATTTAAATAGTATTGATTAAAATTAATAATAAAATCCAAATTATACCTGCAATAACTCCGTATGTTTTCCAATGTAGATGACTAGGTTTGCCAGTACCTAATAGTATCCATTGAGGGATACAGGAAGCATTGGAGAATAGTAGGCCGAGAATAAACAGAACGATAATTATGAATTTTTCCATATAATTTATTTTATTTAGCGGAAAACATAAAGCTCGCCGCCAGCGATAGCCTTTCGGCTACCCATACCCCTTTCGGGATATGACCCGTCAAAGGTGCTCTGACGACGAGCTTAATACCTTTGACGGGTTTTCGCACCATGCCTGCCGAAAAACCAAACAAGTTTAGGTGACTAATATTAAATTGTATTTAAATTTTAACTCTTTTCAATATTTATGTCTATCGTAACCTAGCTCAACCACTATAATTGTAAAGAGAGTTATCAACAGGGCTGGACTTGTCAATAAGAATTAACATGATATAATGTAATCGTCGAGTGCACATTAAATAGAATTGATTCTACAGCTTTCGAGACTTAGTATCCTTCTGTCGTACAATTCAGTATCCCCTGCCATGTGAGTGAATGTGCTCACAAGAGCTCGATTCCGCTAACAGAAGAGACATAACATTCTTGGGTATGGATCGCCCGTAAAAATCCGGAAGTTAAATCGCTAAACATGCGCAGCAATGCGTTTCTCGTGTTTGTGGTTTAACTTCCGTATTTTCACTCAAACTAAACAGGGAACGCATAAATGCGCTCCCTGTTTTTTGTCCAGCTAACTGGTACGGCTCTTTCTGCCGCGGTTGATATCAGTCGGCGTAGATAAAATTAATAATTAATATAATCGCCATAAATAGGTATGGAGAACAACAAACTTAATATCGTTTATGTCCCAGTAAGCGAACTGAAACCATCGGAATATAACCCGCGAAAATGGGATAAAGAAGCCATAAAACATCTGAAAGCAAGTATCAAAAAGTATGGCTTTGTAGACCCCATTATCGCGAACTCCGCGTCTGAACGCAAAGGAGTTGTGATCGGCGGACACTTTCGTTTGTCGATTGCTAAAGAAATTGGAATTATTGAGATACCAGTCGTGTATCTCAATATCCCCGATATCGAAAAGGAGAAGGAATTAAATCTGAGGCTCAATAAGAATACCGGCGAGTTTGACTGGGATTTACTAACAAATTTCAAAGAATCGTTTCTAGCAGACATCGGTTTTTCTTCGGAAGAGCTTGATGACATATTTGCCGTTGACGATATACCGGAAGAATTTGATTTAGAAAAAGAGCTAGCAAAACTGGACATCAAAAACATCTCAGTCAAAAACGGTGATGTATATCAGCTTGGACTGCATCGTCTTATGTGCGGCGACTCAACAGCCTGGACAGATATCGTAAAGCTAATGGGCAGTGAAAAAGCGGACATGTGCTTTACCGATCCTCCGTATATTCTTGATTACCTGCATACCAAATATAAAGGCAAGAGCGCAGGATTCGGGTTTAAGAGAAACAGAAAATATCTTGGTACAGACATTCTTCCTTCAAACTTTACCGGAAAGTGGATGTCCAATATCGCTAAAGTTGCCAAATCGGACTTCCATATCATTGTTTATGAAAATTGGAAGAATATCCGAACGGTTTGGGGTGAGCTTGAAAAATATTGGAAGGTAAAAAATATGCTGGTCTGGCATCTGCCTAACCGAACACAGGGATTTGCTTCAAAGTACAGATTCTTCTCCAAACACGACATTGCCATGGTCGGGACCTCAAAAAAAATGCAGTTCAATCTTGAATCCGAAACGGAAGAACTTCAAAACGAATACGAAACAGCGTTGTATGCGATTGCCGGAAAGCCGCAATGGGAAGGATACGAAAAAGGAAAGAAAATCTGTCCTACTGATTTTATTGAATATAAAGCGGCTAATGAGAATAATTCCGGGCAAGGCGTAGTATTCGGGACAAAACCGATCGAAATACTAATTCCGTATATTAAAGTCTTAACCAAACGCGGTGACTTAATTGTCGAACCGTTCGGTGGATCGGGAAGCACTTTAATAGCGGCCGAGAAAATGAAGCGGCGTTGTTATATCATGGAGAAATCGCCGGTGTACACAGAAGTGATAATTCACCGTTGGACAAAATTAACCGGCATAAAACCGAAGAAAATAATATGAACAATGCCAAGAAAAAAATAACTATTAAGGTTCGTCAAGCAAAAGAAAAAGAAATTTTACTCGAACAACTGAAAAAATATCCGATTCAGCTGCTGGCATGCGAGAAAGCAGGGATCGGCAAAGCCACTTATTACCGCTGGAGAAACGAGGATCCGGAATTTGCTAAAGCAGTAGAAGATGCCATGGCTGAGGGTGACGAATTTTTTAATGACATGAGCGAACATCAGCTGCTGTCATTGGTAAAAGAAAAATTTTGGCCAGCAATTCATTATCGACTTGAGAAACGCCACCCGAAATACAATAAAACAAAGGTCGAGATCAATTTACCGTTAGACGTTGAGTTTAATCATAACCAAAAACAATAAAAATATGACTGAAAAAATATTAAGTTCATACAGGCCGCGAAATTGGGCAATCCCATTCCACGAAACTGACAAGCGCTGGATGGTGCTTGTGGTACATCGCCGCGCCGGAAAAACAACTGCCGCTTTGAATTACTTGATATACAGTGCGCTGAATAAAACCGGTACAAACTACGCGTATATCGCGCCGACCTATAAAATGGCTAAAAGCGTTGCTTGGGGTATTCTGAAAAAATACACTAAGTTCCCGGGTGTGGTATATAAAGAATCTGAACTGTCAGTAAATTTTCCTGGCGGATCGAAAATATCACTGTATGGTGCGGAAAATCCGGATCGGTTGAGAGGTATAGGGTTAAGCGGTGTCGTGTTCGATGAATACGGCATGCAGCCGAATAATATCTTCACGGAAGTAATCCGCCCGACGCTTCTGGAAAATGGCGGGTACGGAATCTGGATCGGAACCCCAAAGGGCAGAAACGAATTCTATCTGCTGTACGAAACCCGTAAAAGCGATAGTGAATGGTTTACCTGTCATTTGACCGTAGATGACACAGGGGTAATTGATCCGAAAGAAATAGAAAATTCGAGAAAAACAATGTCGCAGGAGGAATTTTTGCAGGAACTTTATTGTTCATTTAATTCTTCGGCAAAGGGTGCTGTTTACGCGCAAGAACTGACAAGGGCAAGAAGTGATAACAGGATAACCGCTGTTCCGTGGCGCCGCGAGTGCAAAGTGCATACGGTTTGGGATATTGGGGTCGGACCGGCAATGGCCGTCGGATTTTATCAGCACATCGGATTAAGATTGCATATGATTGATTTTTGGCAGGGAACCGAAAATGACGGAATTGAGCAGGCGGTTCTTGCGGTGAAAAGAAAAGAATATGTTTATGGAACGCATTTTGCGCCTCATGACATTAATACCAGGGAAACAAGTACCGGAAAAGCAAGGATCGATTTTGCGAAAGATCTTGGATTATCGTTCAGTATTATTGATCCAAAAACCAATGTAGACGACGGGATTCAGATAGCTAAATTTATGTTTGACAGACTAATGATTGATAAGGAAAAATGCGCACTGTGGATTGATGCAATTTCAGAATACAAACGAGAGTGGGACGAAAAAAGGAATATGTTCAAAGAAATTCCGTTTCACAACTGGACCTCTCATGCCGCCGATGTTCATCGTTATGCAGCTCTCGTTGAGGGAAAAATGGATAATGACTATGATTCTTATGATAATGCGGTGCCAGAGGAAGAGATTTTCTACGATCCTTACGATAATCCAATGATGTAATAGCGTTTTCGATGAAATAAGTTATCAACTGTTTGCCAACTTATGGGTCTGGACTCGTTTGCGTGGCTACGGCATCCTTGTGTTGATACCAAAAATTAACACACATAGTCATGCAACAATCTTCTATACCTATTGTCGATCATATAAAGGGCTTCTTGGAATATCTAGAAATAGAGCGCGGGATTGCAAAACGAACCCAAGTGAATTATCAAAGATCTATAAGAAGATTCGAGAAGTGGCTGATTGATAATAATAAGCAGGATATTAAGCCCCACGAGCTTACTACGGACGATATATGGCTATATAGGGTATATATATCAAAATACTTAGATATCCACAGCAATCCGCTTTCAAAGGTTACTCAAAACCTATATTTGATCATACTTAGATCTTTCCTTAACTACTTCTTAATAAGAGATATCACTTCCCTGCCCCCCGGAAAAGTTACATTATCAAAATACAATAATGTAGAGAAACCTTTAAAATTCCTAAATTTAGAACAAGTTAAAAAACTTTTAGACTCTCCGGATACTACAAACAAAAGAGGGTTAAGAGACAAAGTGATCTTTGAAATATTATTTTCTACAGGGCTAAGGGTTTCCGAACTTACTGCGTTAAATAAAAATCAGTTTGATCCGATCTGGAACGAAGAAGATTTTGAGCTGGGTATTATTGGCAAGGGAAATCATCCAAGGACAGTGTTCTTTTCAAAAAACGCGGTATTCTGGCTTAAAAAATATCTTGAATCCAGAAAAGATAATAAGGAAGCTTTATTTATAAACTATAGAAGTTCAAATAGAAAAAGCGAACGTTTATCTACAAGATCGGTAGAAAGAATAACAAAAGATTATGCAATAAAAGCTGGATTGCCAACCTTCATAAGCCCTCACGTGCTAAGACATTCTTATGCTACGGATTTACTCTCTCAGGGAGTAGATCTCAGGAGCATCCAGGAATTTCTTGGTCATAAGAATATAATAACAACGCAGATTTATACTCATGTTACCAACAAACATCTCCGAGATATTCATCGGCAATTTCACGGTGGTAGGGACTTGAGTCAACTAGCTACTCAAAGTTCTAACCAATCGACAAGTCTAGCAATAGTTCTTCGTACATAAAATTATACGACATAAAATATTATTATTATACACATCTTGTTCGTCTAATTATGTCCTTCAAAGAATAAAAAAGCCTATCATTTGACTGTTCTACTGTAGTTGTTTATAAATAATTTTAATATCTAATGGTAATTCTGCTACCGTTTCAAACTTTTTGCCACCACTCTTTATAGAGGATAATTTAAACATATATCTTCCTTCTTTTGTAATTTTAAGGTTTTTGATATCTGTTATATTTCTAGCTCTTTTAACTCCTTTTGCAATGTCAATTTTTTTCTCTTCATTAATTAAACTTTTTCCATTTGGATCTAAAAAATCTATTTTAATCTCTAAGAGATTATTTTTTGCTGGATTTTCTGCGGTCCAAAGACTAATTAATTGCATTTTTACGGGAATAATAAACTCTTTTTTCTTCAATGGTTGATCTTTAAATTCTAAAATTATTTCTTCTACAGACTTAAAAATACTTAAAGCGTTAGTATTGATATCAACTGTTGAATCTTGGCATAAAAGAGCCCAAATATATTTCATATTTTTATTATTTTAAAGATATTTAATTTTATTTTCTTCACTTTTACTAAATTCAGTTTTAGTTTCACTATTTTTAGGATTGGATCCAAAACTCCAAAAAACAACATGCCTATTAAATATTCTAGCTAATGTGTCTGAATTAAAATTAAATTCGTCAAAAATTTTACGAAGCAATTCTATACCTACATTAACATCTGCGTTCTCTAATTTAGATATTACTTTTTGAGTAGAATTGATTTTTTTAGCTAATTTTTGTTGACTCCACTCCATTTGTTTGCGAGCATTATAAATCTCAACAGCAAGTCTAGTTTTCACCATAGAATCTTTATAAGATTCTTGAAATTTTTTACTCTTTTGAATTTTGGCCAACACATCTATTTTTTTTCTACTTATATTCTTCATAAGATAATTCTATATTTGATTTATATTTTTTAATATATTCTTCGGCAATCTTATATTGTTTGTCTATTTCATTTTTCTTTTTTTTCGTATGATAATTATCTGGTTTTTCAAAAGCGTGCAATAATATCATTTTATCTTGGTGCAAAAAGTAAAGAATCCGAATGACTACCTTTCTATTTTTTCTTTCTCTAATTTCGGAACTTTCATATCCGTATAGTTTAGATTGAAATCCTGCTCTGACATTACCATTATTTCCTGCTATGTAATCAATTTTGGCTTTTATTTTAGAGAGTAATTTAATACTACTGGCTATTGGAGTAAGATAACTTTTAACTGGACAATATCCTGAGTCTTGATCATAGTAATATACTACTTGCATATATAACGTCTTTAGTATGTATCATATAATATATGATATCCGATTGGATATAATCTTGTCAAGACCTCATAAATAACTCTTCTAAAATATAATAAAACGGCCAGTAATGGGCTTTTATATCCTCTTAAAGATAGATTAAGATGTAACAAGATATAAAAACAATCATTTAAGTCACCATCCGTATCTTGTTCGCCTAATCTATATTGTGAGAATAATTTATCCAAGGAAGATCATTTCTGTTTTTTCGCTTAGTTGCCACATCTCTGCAATTTTTTTAGTAACGATTTCGTGGGCTTTCGTTCTAAAAATATCGTAATTATCAAAAAGTTTTGTAATTTTTTTACATTCTTCATATTCTGTTATAAAATTATTTCTGAATCGGCTTAAAAATTTATTCAGTAATAAACTTTCTTTTTCTTCTAACTCAAAATATTTTATATATGCCCATGCAAATATGTACCTAGATATTTTAAATTTAGAACAGGCATTTTCACCAAGCCTCTCTTTCTCGTTCCTGAAAGGATCTTGTTTTTTATTAATTAAATTTATACTTCCTTCTATATACGGAAGGAAATTTCTTCCGAATTTTGGAAAACCTTGTTGGCTTACCTTATAATTTACTATTATGTCGTCAACCATTGTGCGTATCTGTGTAGCGATATAGTTTTCTTCATTGGTAAATTTCACACCCTCTTTAGCTGTTAATTTTAAAAACCCTTCACTAAAGTTTAATATCCCATGGTAAGCTTCGTGCATGAGTGCACGGAAAACATCTTTTTTTATTATTTCGTTTATTTTAGCTTGTTCTATTTCGCTTTTTTTAATAAAAATGCCAAATGTTTTTTCGTCGTGAGTACAACCAGCCGACATTGTTTGGTTTGGAAGCTCATCTATAACTTCAATAATCAAATTTCTATTCGTTCTTTCCAATCCATTAGAGAGTTTAGAGAAACATTCGGTGATTGCAATTGGTAAATTAAGTTGTTCTATTTCTGGAGATACTTTTTGCATAAACTTATTTTACCTTGTTAGCGAAAAAACAGAAATGATCTTCCTTGGATAAATTATTCTCACAATATAGATTAGTCGTCATTTACTGGTGTTTATGATCATTCCGGGGCATTACCTCCTCCCTGATGCGTAGTGCGACGTAAATAGGACTTTGTCCTCATATTTAAATCCCCTTTCAATATCCATATTAAAGTATTGGAAAAGAAAAGCCCCTTGCGAGTCAGCTCATTAGAGCGCTGCAAGGGGTTATGTGTGGTCTCATTTAACTCTGGGACGGAGACCTACGTCTTTATCCAGAGTAGCTCCTGTCATAGTCTGTGGTTAGCCGGAGCCCGCTTCACCACGACTCAGCTGTGTAAGACGACGGAAGAAAACCCATCGTCGGTGAAGATCCGCTGAAACGATCTTCTCACCGTTTATATAATAGCACATTTAATAATTTTGTCAATATGGCTCCCCCTGATGCGTAGTGCGACGTAAAAACCGCCTGTTTTATATTATCGTTAAGAGGCGGGACTATCAGACTAGATAAGAAATAATAATTATCAGAAGATATGTGGCAATACGATTGATAAAAACGGCAAGTAAGGTGCCAATAACTGCGGAAGCGACGTTTGCAGTTAAAGTTGCAAGAATGATTCTTTTAAGCAGAAATTTCTTTAGAGTAAAGGTTAAAAATACAACTTCGAAGATAAATATTATTATTTCCCCGGCTATGATAAAAATCAGACCGTTCATCAATGAACCGGCGATATGGAAAAAAGACACGGATATGACATTCGCCAATGTGATAAATAAAAGGGATCTTTTATTCCTAAAACCAAAAAGAAGAAAAATAGGCAGCTCCAGTAAAAGAGTTGCAAACAAACCGATAAACATACCTGCAAGGGAATATTGTATGGTAGAGATGGACGATGGCGAAATTTGATCACTATCAAATCCAGGCTGACAGCAATATCGGTACATGCATCCGAAACTGCTGCAATTCCCAACTAAATATGTGCATTGATAATTATTTTCGTATTTATCGCAATCATTTGATATTTCCGGACCGAATGGCTCTTCACTATGAGAAGAACATGTCTCTTCAACCATACCTGGCGGACATACCAAGTTTAACCATTCTGGGGATATTTCATCGGCACTGACAGAATTTGCTGTTAGAAACAATAATATGGAAAGGAATATAATTTTCTTCATATTATTTCATTTTACAAAAGATAACTTCTAGATACAATACCTCTTCACTGATGCGTATTGCGACATAAACAAAAAACCAGCCATCAGGCTGATTCCTTGTCCTGAATAAACCTTCTCTTGAACGCTTGCTCAGGATATTGGCGGGTAAGGTAGAAGCGTGTTGGCTTCGTTGCTCTTTTGAGCCCCGCCACCTTTCGTGGATCAAGGAGAAAACTTGAAGAAACTCTCCGGCAACTCGACAATCTGCCTCAATATTCCATATTCGTCAGTATCATGGATATAGGCAAGATGTTTTCCACAGCTGCAGAGGAATATCCCGTTTTCTTTAGGAAGCTCGCAGCAGTCAGGGGGATTTACTCCTATCTTCCTCCTGTGGACGACTATTCCATCTGCCACCATCACTTCTCGTTCGTAAATGATTTTGCCCGAGAAAGTGACTGCGAATCTAAGCCTCCAAAGCAAATTCTTCTGATCAATGACAAGGACCGCATTCTTGACCTTTTTCATAAGGCCGCCTCCTTATTTATTTGCTTTCGATAATATAAAATGCAGAATATTATTTGTCAATGATTCATTCCTAATACATATTGAAAAACCCGGAGCAGAACCCCGGGCTTTTCATTTTTAGCAACCTTATCTCTTCCTCCACTGAGGAGCTCTTCTCGCTCTTTTCAAGCCGAATTTCTTCCTTTCTCTCATTCTCGGATCCCTGGTCAGATATCCGGTTTTCCTGAGCCTCTTTTTGAAATCAGGATTGAATTCCACCAAGCCCCTGGATATTCCGTGCCTGGCGGCTTCCGCCTGGGAATGGATCCCTCCTCCCCTGGTTATGATCTGAACGTTGAATTTGTCCTCGCAATTCATCTTCACTAAAGGAGAAAGGACGATCTGCTGGAGATCCTTTGAAGGAAAATATTCATTAAGGGGCTTCTGGTTGATTGTCACTACTTTGTCTCCCTTGGTCTGAAGCCTGACCCTGGCCAACGAGGTTTTCCTCCTCCCTGTCGCCTTGAAGTATCTGGATTCCTTCTTTTCTTCTTCCGCCGCCTTCAAAACCGGCTTCTTTTTGACAACCGTTTTTTTGACTGAAGGCTTTTTTGCTGCTGTTTTAACCGGCATAGTTTTATTTAAAGATAAGCCTTCCGATCTGCTTGGCTCTTAATTTATTCTTTGGCAGCATGCCCAGGACCGCTTCCCTCAAAGCTTCATTGGGCTTCTTTTGCAAAAGCTTTTCTAGAGTAATTTTCTTCAATCCTCCCAGATATCCGGTATGATGGTAATAATTCTTGTCCTTCATTTTCTTTCCGGTAATGCTTACCTCTTTTGCGTTCTTGACCTCGACAAAATCCCCTATGTCCTTATGGGGCGCAAAATCAGGCTTGGCTTTCCCTCTTAGCAAAAGGGAAATTTCCACGGCCAGCCTGCCCAGATTCTTTCCTTTTGCGTCTATTGAATGTGTTTCTCTTTTCATTTTATTTCACGAATTCTATTATCGCCATTTTGGAAGCGTCAGATTTCCTCTGTCCGAGCTTTATTATCCTTGTGTATCCGCCCGGTCTTTCCTTGTATCTTGAGCCTAGATCATCGCTCAGTTTCTTCACGGTTTCCGGATCAAAAATCTTGGCCAGCTGGCGCTTGGATTGCACGGTTTTCTTCTTTCCCAAAGTGATCGCTTTTTCCACCGCCATTCTCAGCTCCTTGGCTTTGGCTTCCGTGGTTTTTATCTTTTCTTTCATGACCAAAGACTGGACTTGGCTTTTCAGCAAGGCTTTCCTCTGGGACGTTTCCCTGTGAAATTTTCTTCCTGCCTTCCTTTTCCTCATTGTTTTAGCTCAAATCCGAGCTTTTTAACCGCTTTCTTGATTTCTTTAACTCCTTCTCCTCCCATTCCTTCAAGGGCAAGAAGGTCAGGTTCTGATTTTCTCAGAATGCCTCCTAAAGTCTTGATGCTGTTGTTCTCCAAAGCGTGAATAGTCCTGGTGGAAAGCTTCATTTCCTCTATTTTCATTTTCGCGTCGTCCTTTTCTTCTTTCGTTGCGGATTTCTTTTCCTTGGGCTTTTCTTCCGGAAACGCGTTCTTTATAAGGTCAAAGTGGCTGATCAGTATTTCTGTCGCCTTGGCAAGGGCTATTTCCGGGCCGATGCTTCCGTCGGTTTCAATGTCCATTTTCAGCCTGTCAAAATCGGTTCTTTCCCCCACCCTCATGCTTTCAACCGTAAAACTAACCTTTCTTACCGGGCTGTAAATGGCGTCCAAGGGTATCTCTCCGACAGCCAGCTTCTCTTTCTTCCTCCTTTCAATGGGCTCGTATCCCATGCCTTTTTCTATGAGTATTTCCATTTCAAGCTGGGAAGACTTCGAAGTCATTGTGCATATGTCGGCGTCCTTGTTTAGGATCTCAACCTGGGAAGGAAGCTTGAAATCGGATCCTTTGACTTTCTTTTCCCCTTTCACCGACAAAGTCACGCTCTGGGGCTCTTCGCTCCAAAGTTTGAACCTCAGCTGCTTTAAGTTCAGCAGAATGTTTATGACGTCCTCTTTCACTCCGGGAATGGTTGAAAACTCATGCTGGACGCCCTTGATCTTTACGCTGGTCACGGCCGCTCCCTCCAAAGAGGAAAGCAGGACCCTCCTTATGGAGTTTCCCACGGTGATGCCGTATCCCGGGTAAAGGCCCTCTATTTCAAAAGAGGCTGAGCTCCCTTCTTTTTCCGTTATTTTCGGCTGCGATGGAAGTGATATCATGTATATTTTCGAATCAGCGCAATGCGCTGGAATTCGTGTTTATCTTGAGAAGAATTCAAAAACGGCGGAAATTTCCCCCGGAGGGGCGACTTCCTCCAAGCTCGGGCTGCCGACAACCTGGGCTTCCACCTTGTCCTTGTCCAGCTTCAGCCAGGAAGGAGGTGAGCTCTTTTTGGCGCCCGCTTTTATATTTTTAAAAGCTGCTTTCTTTTCCAATCCCGGATAAATGCTGATCTTGTCCCCTTTTTTCAAGCTGTAAGACGGGACGTTCAGCACTCTTCCGTTCACCATGAAATGCTTGTGGGAAACCATCTGCCTGGCCTGGGCGTGGGAAGGAGCAAAGCCCAACCTGAAGACTGCGTTATCCAGCCTTGTTTCCAATTTTTGTATCAAAAGCTCGGCGGGATTTTTAACCGTTTTTCTTTTCTTTAAAGTGTCCCTGACGTATTTTCCGAACTGAGTTTCGCTGAGGTTGTACCAGTTCTTCACCTTCTGCTTTTCCTGGAGCTCTTTTCCGTATTCGGACAAAGGCTTCGGCCTTCTTTTTCCTTTCGGGCCTGGAGGATAGGATTTCTTCAATATCGAGCATTTAGGAGAAAGGCACCTGTCCCCTTTAAGAAAAAGCTTCACTCCCAACCTCCTGCAAATTTTGCATTTTTTGTCAGTCATTTTTTAATGATATTAAACCCTTCTCGGCTTCCTCGGCCTGCATCCGTTGTGCGGAATCGGCGTTATGTCCTTTATGGCCGCCAGTTCCAGCCCTTTTGCGGCCAAAGACCTCAGGGCCGAATCCCTTCCCGATCCCACTCCTTTTATGTAAACATGGATCTTTCCCACTCCTATCTTCTGGGCGGTCTGGGCTATGGTCTCTGCCACTTTGGAAGCGGCGAAAGGGGTGGATTTCTTTGATCCTTTGAATCCTATGCTTCCGGCCGAAGTCCAGCCCAGAACATTCCCTTTCAAATCAGCCAGAGAGATGGCGGTGTTGTTATAAGTGGAAGAAATGTAAACCCGGGCCTCTCTGATCTTGGCCGCCTCTATTTTCACTTCCCTCCCCACCTTTTTCTCAACCTTCTCGTTCTCCTTTAAAAGCTCTTCTTCAGTTTGCGAAGCAATTCTTTTCTTTCCCATAATCTGTTATGTAGGGGTCGCGGCCGGCTTCCTGCCGGATCCGACCGTTTTCCTTACGTTTCCCCTGACGGTCCTGTTGTTGGTTTTCGTCCTTTGTCCTCTGGCCGGAAGGCCTTTGGCGTGCCTCATGCCTCTCCAGCTTCCGATATCCTTCAGTCTTTTGATGTTCCTCATCTTGTCCCTTCTCAAATCGCCTTCTATCCTGTATTTCTTTTCAATTTCGTCCCTCAAAAGGCCCAATTCGTCCGCGTTCAGGGTTGAAGCCCTTAAGGCGGGATTGATTTTGGTGTCAGCAAGTATCTTCCTGCTCAAAGAGCGTCCTATGCCGTGAATATAGGTCAGAGCGACTTCTATTTGCTTGTTGTCAGGGATGTTTATTCCCGCTATTCTTGCCATATAATTATCCTTGCCTCTGCTTATGCTTTGGATTCTTGCAAATCACGTAAACCCGCCCCTTTCGGCGGACGATTTTGCAGTTTTTGCAGATTCTTTTTACTGATGCTTGTACCTTCATTTATTTTAAAAAAAATGGCCTTCATTCCGCTTACTTCCCCCGGTAGGTTATCCTGCCTTTTGTCTGGTCGTAGGGAGTCATCTCCACCTGCACTTTGTCTCCGGCTAAAATCTTTATCCTGTGTATCCTCAGCCTCCCGGCCAGATGGGCGAGAATGATCGATCCGTCTTCCATTTCCACCCTAAACAAGGTTCCGGGAAGAGTTTCAATCACCCGGCCTGTTTTTTGTATTGTATTCGTTTTTTTTGAAAAATTCATCAAACAAAAATAAGATAACAAATAATCAAGCCTTCGTCAACCCCTTGATCCTCCCAAGCTCAATATGGTCTTGATGACCGTGTCCGGATTCAAGGATATGCTTTCTATGCCTTCTTTCATCAAAAAGGCGGCGAAATCGGGAAAATCGGAAGGAGCCTGGCCGCAGATTCCGCAGTATTTCCCTTTTTTCCTGCAAACTGCTATCACTTTTCTCACCATTTCCTTGACGGCCTCGTTCCTTTCATCCCCGACCGCAGCTATCCTGGCGTTGTCCCTGTCTAGCCCCAAAACCAACTGGGTGAGGTCGTTTGACCCTATGCTCATCCCGTCGAATATCTCAAGGAATTCCTCTGCCAGAATGACGTTGGACGGTATCTCGCACATAACGTAGGTCTTAAGATCAGTTCCAAGTCCGTTTTTCCTTATAAGCTTCATCACCTTCTTTCCTTCCTCAACCGTCCTGCAAAAAGGAACCATTACCGAAACGTTCTTTAAGCCGAAGACTTCCCTCACCCTTTTTATGGCCGCGCATTCCATTTGAAATGCGGGCTTGAAGGCTTCATCATAATACCTCGAAGCTCCTCTCCATCCCAGCATGGGGTTGGATTCTTCAGGCTCGAATTCTTTTCCTCCGAGAAGGGAGGCGTATTCGTTAGTCTTAAAGTCAGAAAACCTCACTATCACTTCTCCGGGCCAGAAAGCGGCGGCGATCTGCCCTATGCCTTCGGCCAGCTCTTTCACGAAAAACTCTTTCTTGTCTTTGTGCTCTGCGGTAACCTCCTCTATCTTTTTCTTCAGCTTTTTGTCTTTTATCTTTTCAAAATTCAAAAGAGCCAGAGGATGGACTTTTATCTTCTCTGTGATTATGAATTCCTCGCGGGCTAATCCCACTCCCTGGACCGGAAGAAAAGAAGACTTGAAAGCCGAATCAGGGGTTCCGATGTTCACCGTTATCTTGGTCTTCAATTTCGGAATTTTCTTTAAATCATACCTGTTTATCTTGAAAGGAATTTTCCCTTGGTATATTTTCCCGTCCAGGCCCTGGGTGCAGTCTACTGTCACCGTTTCTCCGCTCTTCAAGCTCTTTAAGGCGCCTTTCACTCCGACAATGGCCGGGACTCCCAGCTCCCTGCTGACAATGGCTGCATGAGCGGTCTTCCCTCCTTCTTCAGTGACAATGGCAGAAGCCATCGCCATGACCGGAACCCAGTCAGGGTCGGTCATTCTGGTCACCAAAACCTCCCCTTTCTGAAACTGGTTTATCTTTGAAACGTCGGGAATCACTCTTACCCTGCCAGACCCTATCTTGTTTCCCACCGCCACTCCCGTAAGCACCGGCTTTTTCCTGGCTTTAATGGTGTATTCTTCGTAGAATCCGGCGCTCTTAATCGCATGAACGGTTTCCGGCCTTGACTGGACTATGAAAAGCTTCCCCGTTTTTCCGTCTTTGGCCCATTCAAGGTCCTGGGGCTGCCATTTCCCCGCCTTCTTAGAATAATGCTCCTCAATCTTAAGGGCCCATTCGGCCAAAGTAAGTATTTCTTCGTCGGTCAAAGAAAACTTCAGCTGCAAAGCAGGAGAAACGCTTTCTTCCTTCAGCCCTCCGGCTTCTCCGTAAACGTATTTCTTGCTCTTCCGGCCGAGATTCTTGACGATGATGGGCTTGTATCCGCCCTTCAAAGCGGGCTTGAAAACGTAAAACTGGTCCGGGGTTATCTGCCCCTTCACTATCATTTCTCCTATCCCCCATATGGAGTTTATAAGAATGACGTTTTTGAATCCTGTTTCCGTATCCAAGGTGAACATTATGCCGGAAGAAGATATGTCCGACCTCACCATCTTCATCACTCCCACGGACAAAGCTATTTTCAAATGGTCAAAGCCTTTTTCTTCCCTGTAAGCGATGGCCCTGTCCGTAAACAAGGAAGACATGCATTTCTTAACCGCTTCCAAAACGCTCTTCTCCCCTGACACGTTGAGATAAGTCTCGTGCTGGCCGGCAAAGGAGGCTGAAGGAAGGTCTTCGGCGGTGGCTGACGACCTTACGGCAACGTCGGTAAATTTCTGCCCGTATTGTCCGGAAAGCTTTCTGTAGCTTTCAAGTATCTCCTTTTCAAGGTCTTCAGGAAAGCTGCCTTTGAGAATAAGCTCCCTGGCTTTTTTCCCTGTTTTTTGCAGGCTTTCCAAATTCCCTTTTTTCATTCCAAAAAAAGCTTTTTTAAGATCCTGCTCTATCCCGTTCTCCTTCAAATAATGCCAGTATCCTTTGGCGGTCAAAGCGAATCCGTTGGGAACATTCACCCCTTTTTGAGTCATAATCGAATACATCTCTCCGAGCGAGGCGTTCTTCCCTCCTACTAACTGCACATCCTTTAAAGAAAGTTCCTTGAACCAAAGGATATTTTTCAGAGAATCATTTTTTTTCATTGTTTTTTATTTCAGCCTGGGCCGCTGCCAGTCTGGCGGCCGGAACCCTGAAAGGAGAGCAGCTCACGTAGTTGAGCCCTGCTTTATGAAAGAAATGGATGGAATCGGGATCTCCCCCGTGCTCTCCGCAGACTCCGACTTCAAGGTCTTTTCTTATTCTCCTCCCTTCCCGCTTTGCAGACAAGACCAGTTTTCCCACTCCTTCCTCGTCTATGCTCAAGAAAGGGTCTTTTTGAAGTATCTTCGAGGAAATGTACGAAGGGAGGAATCTTCCCGCATCGTCCCTGGAAATGCCGAGAGTCGTCTGGGTCAGGTCGTTGGTTCCGAAAGAGAAGAACTCCGCTTCCTTGGCGATTTCGCCGGCCATAAGGGCAGCTCTGGGAAGCTCTATCATGGTTCCTATCTTGTATTTCAGCTTCAAGCCGTATTTCTTCTGGGTTTCTTCGCAGACTCTTTTTATCATATCCCTTAAAATTCTGAACTCCCTGACATCGAGAACCAAGGGAATCATTATCTCGGGAAGCACTTTCTTTCCTTTTTTAGCCAAACTGCATGCGGCTTCCATAATGGCTTTGGCCTGGGTCTCGTATATTTCAGGATAGGTTATGCCCAGCCTGCACCCTCTGTGCCCGAGCATGGGATTCGTCTCTTTCAGGCCTTCCACTCTGGATTTGAGCTCTTGGTAGGAAATTTTGGAGATTCGAGAAAGGTCCATCATGTCCTTTTTCTCCCGCGGCAAAAACTCGTGCAACGGAGGATCCAGCAGCCTGATTATGACCGGCAGGCCTTCCATTTCCTTGAAAATTTCCGTAAAGTCCCATTTCTGCAGAGGAAGTATTTTCTTCAAAGCGTTTTCCCTGTCTTTCCTGCTGTTTCCCAGGATCATCTGCTGAAAGGCGTCCAGCTTGGATTCTTCAAAAAACATGTGCTCTGTCCTGCAAAGGCCTATTCCCTGGGCTCCGAATTCCCTGGCTTTTCTTGCGTCAAGAGGAGTGTCGGCGTTGGCGAAGACTTCCATCTTTCGCAGTTTGTCCGCCCATTTCAAAACTTCATCAAGCTGCTTTCCCGGCTTCGGGGGCAGAGTCTGGATCCTTCCCGCGAATACTTCTCCTGTTTCCCCGTCTATTGAAATGTATTCACCTTTTTTGAACGACTTTTTGCCTGCCCTAAAAATTCCTTTCTTGTAATCGACTTCGATCCCTTCGCATCCCACGACCGCCGGCTTTCCCATGGCCCTGGTCACCAAGGCCGCATGGCTGGTGAATCCTCCCCTGGAGGTCAAAACTCCTTCTGAAGCCGCAATTCCGTGGATGTCCTCTGGAGAAGTTTCTGTCCTGACCAGAATGACTTTTCTTCCCTCCTCGGCCATTTTTTCTGCGTCTTCCGGATTGAAAGCGATTTCCCCGACGGCAGCTCCCGGAGAAGCGGCCAGACCTTTGGCCAGGCTCTCTTTTTTGGCTTTCGGATCGAACCTGGGTTTGAACAGGCTTTCAATAAGATTAGGATCTATCCTCAATAAAGCCTCCTCTTTTGAAACGAGCCCTTCTCTGACCTGGTCTATGGCTATTCTGACCGCGGCCTGAACGGCTCTTTTTCCCGTTCTGGTCTGGAGCATCCATAGCTTTCCGTCTTCCACCGTGAATTCGATGTCTTGCATGTCCCGGTAGTATTTTTCAAGCACAAAGGAAATCTTCAAAAGCTCCTTGAACGAAGAAGCAAAAGCTTTTTTCATCTTCTCGATGGGCTGAGGAGTCCTGATTCCCGCGACAACGTCCTCTCCCTGGGCTTTGACTAAAAATTCCCCGTAAAGCTTCTTTTCTCCGGTGGCGGGATTCCTGGTGAACCCCACTCCGCTGGCGGACCTGTCGTTCAAATTCCCGAAAACCATTGACTGGACGTTCACCGCCGTTCCCCATTCGTCCGGTATGCGGTTCAGCTTTCTGTAAGTGATGGCTCTTGGATTGTTCCATGATTTGAAAACCGCGGATACCGCGAGCCAAAGCTGCTCTCTGGGATCCTGAGGGATTTCTTTTCCGGTAAGCTTTTTCACCTTGAGCTTGAGGTTCTCGGCCGTCTCCTTCCAGTCTTTGGCCGTAAGGAAAATGTCTTTTTTGATCCCTTTTTTCTTTTT
>Ga0265297_10003306_pt1 | contig 29603 bp, 23 predicted proteins | sample Munlanlwell13791_FD_192502 | JGI IMG/M metagenome (GOLD analysis project Ga0265297, IMG submission 192502) | Leachate microbial communities from a municipal landfill in Southern Ontario, Canada - Leachate well 137-91 | ecosystem: Engineered > Solid waste > Landfill > Unclassified | place...
AAACACCGCATGCGCCGCGCGCGCAGCACAGCCGGCCGCAACACGGATCTCAGCATGGAGCTCAGAAAAAGCAGTACCATCACCGCAGGCCGGAACAAAATAAGAAGATATTCATGAAGCATCCCCAGCCTCAGGACGGATCCCTCAGGGTCATCCCTCTGGGAGGACTGGGAGAAGTGGGAAGAAATATGATGCTTCTCGAATATAAAGACGAGATACTTGTGATCGACGTCGGCTTCAGGATGCCAGAAGAGGACATGCCTGGAATCGACTACATTATTCCCGACATCTCGTATCTTCTCGAAAACAACAGATACAAGAAGATTGTCGGAGTATTGATCACCCACGGCCACTACGATCACATCGGAGCGATACCGTATATCCTCCACAGGATAGGCAATCCTCCCGTATTCGCCGCTCCCCTAGCCAGAGGAATCATCATCAAGAGGCAGGACGAATTCCCCGAGCACCCGAAATTGGATCTGACCGAAGTCAAAGACGGAACCAAGGTAAAACTGGGGGTGTTCGATGTGGAATTCTTCAGGCAGAACCACAACATCCCGGACAACATGGGACTCTTCATCAAGACCCCGGTCGGTAACTTCGTCCACACTTCGGACTTCAAGTTCGACGACTTCCCGGTCAATGAACCGGCGACCAACTTCAAGAAACTGGAAGAAATCGGCAAGAGAGGGATAACCCTTCTCTTATCCGACTCTACCGGAGCGGAAGAACTGGGCCACTCCCTTTCCGAAAAGGAAATTTTCGAAAACATGAATAAGATTTTCGAGAGCGCCAAAGGAAGGATAATCATGGCCACCTTCTCTTCCCTGGTCAACAGGGTCCAGCAAGCGATAACCATATCGGAGAAACACGGCAGGAAAGTAGGATTCATCGGCCACAGTATGAAGAGCAATGTGGAAATAACCAAGAAGCTGGGCTATTTGAAATCGCAGAAAGGCACCATCTTAAAAAAGGTTGCGGATGCGAACGGTTTACCCGACAAGAACGTAACCATACTCTGCACCGGAGCACAGGGAGAAGAAAACGCCGGACTGATGAAGATAGCGACGGGAGAACATCCTTCAATATCAATCAAGCCGGGCGATACCATCATCTTCTCTTCCTCGGTCATCCCGGGCAACGAAAGGACCGTCCAGATGCTCAAGGACGACCTGTTAAGGCAGAAAGCCAACGTCTTCCACTACAAGATGATGGATATCCACGCCGGAGGACACGCCCAGAGGGACGAACTTAAGCAGATGATAAGGATAATGAATCCCAAATTCTTCATGCCCGTCCACGGACAGTTCTCGATGCTTTTCGCTAACTCAAACTTGGCCCAGCAGGAATGCGGAATGAAAGAAGAAAATGTCATCCTCGCCGACAACGGACAGATCATAAACATCACTCCTGAAAAGGCCTTCGTCGAAAAGAAGGAGGTTCCCTCCGAATACGTCATGGTTGACGGGCTCGGGGTCGGAGACGTCGGAGAGATAGTTCTCCGAGACAGGCAGATGCTGGCGGCTGACGGAATATTTGTTATAATAGCCGTAGTCAACAGAAAGACCGGAAAAGTCCAGGATTCTCCGGACATTATCTCGAGAGGATTCGTCTATTTGAGGGAATCCAAGGAACTTCTCTACCTGACCAGGAAGAAAGTTATCCAGACCGTCGAAAAAGCCACGGCTTCGGGACAGGTGGTCAACTGGACGTACATCAAGGATAACGTCAGGAATACCATCTCGGACTTCCTATTCCAGAAAACACAGAGGAGGCCGATGGTCCTTCCGGTGATAATCGAAGTAGGTTAAATCTAAAACTATGCGAGTATTTTCAGGCATCAGGCCCACGGGCGACATCCATATAGGTAATTATCTGGGAGCGGTCAAGCAATGGATCGAACTCCAGGAAAAGGACGACTGTTTTTTCTGCATCGTCGACTGGCACGCCATAACCACGCCGTATGACGAAAAGACTCTCAAGGACAAGATATACGGCCTGGCGGCCACCTATCTTGCTGCGGGCCTCGATCCGGACAAGTGCTCCCTCTTCATCCAGTCGCACGTGAAGGAACACACCGAACTGGCCTGGCTCCTGGGCTCGATAACGCCTTTGGGAGAACTGCAGAGAATGACCCAGTTCAAGGACAAATCGAAAAAGCATAAGGAATACATCAATGCGGGACTCCTCAACTATCCCATCTTAATGGCAGCGGACATCCTGCTGTACGATGCCGACGTCGTTCCGATAGGCAAGGACCAGATCCAGCATGTGGAGCTGACCAGGAACATAGCCGAGAGGTTCAATAAGAAATATGGGAAAATATTCAAGCTCCCCTCTCCCATGATTCCGAAGCAGGGAGCGACGATAATGTCCTTACAAAATCCAGAAAAGAAGATGTCCAAGACCGACGATAACAAAGGATGTATCGGGCTGTTCGACGAACCGAAGGAGATAAAAGAAAAGATTATGGCGGCGACAACCGATTCGGACAAGGAAATCAGGTACGACGTAAATAAAAAGAAGGGCGTTTCCAACCTCCTGACCATCTATTCCCTCTTCTCGGGAAAAGAAATAAAGGAAATAGAAAAAGAGTTCAAGGGAAAAGGATACGGCGATTTCAAGAAATCCTTGGCCGAACTCTTGATAGAAAAACTTGAACCGGTAAGGGAAAAGAAAAAAGAGCTCCAGAAGAAGCCCGGATATATAGACAAGATGCTGGAAAAAGGAGCGGAAAAAGCTAGAAAGGTGGCTGAGAAGAAAATGGAGGAAGTAAGGGAAAAGATGGGACTATAATGTTCTATAATAAAAAAAGGGGACGATAAATTATTGGTCCCTTTTTGTTCTATGCATATGCATTTAAGTTTTCTTGAACAGACTTCCCTCCAGAAGAAATAAAGGATATACAATTTTTGAAATCGGGCGGCTGATCGGGAATCAACCTTACCTGAATTATCTTATTCACTGGCCCCCTTTTATCCTTAGAAGCGAAGGGCGGTGGCATATAGGATGCTACCAACCTTTTCTGGCAACAGCCAACAGATTCCTTTGTTGCTGACTTTTTACAATCAACAAACCTAAGCCTGCAACCCTCCGGCGAGAGAGAAGCCAAAAATTGATACTTCCCTTCCAAAACCCCATTTATGCCTCTTTCGGCAGTATGAAGTCCTCCGTTCATTGGAAAAGAACATCGTTCTCCGTCATACTCAATAATCAACGATGAGCACAACTCGTCTATCCTCATGTACAGGTTTCCATTCAAAAAATAATTAACAATACTCCTGCACACATTCGCGTCTGAGCCCCCTTCTTCTATGAGGTCCAGGGCGATAAAGTCCATTTCTTCAGAAAATACCTCTAACTTCATTGCCTGGCCCTCCCGGGACAAACATTTATTTTATATTATAGGCCTTTAAAAAAGTCAAACCCGGTATCTCTACCGGGCATTTATCAGCTCCTCAATTTCTCTTATCTTTTCCTGCATCAATCCCTCCGTCTCGGCCTCGACAACCAGCTTCAATATCGGTTCGGTATTGGAAGCCCTCAAAAGGAACCACCAATCGTCGAAATCGACCCTCAATCCGTCTATGGTCGTAGCCTTCCCGTCGCTATAATTCTCTTTGACTCTCTCGATTATCTCACTGCTGTTTTCGGTCTTGAAAGCTATTTCCGGAGAATGATGATATATCTTGAACGGTTCGATCAATTCCGACAACGGCTTGCCCGTTCTTTTCATTTCCCTCAAAACAGAAAAAAGGAAAAGATATGGGGTTTCAAAATAATTTCCATTGTTCTCGGAATAATAGTGTCCCGTGTATTCCCCTCCCAGGGCTATCCCTTTTTCCCTCATCGCTTCCTTTATGTATGAATGTCCAATCTTGCTTACAACAGCTTCTCCTCCCATCTTTTCTATCGTCTCTCTGACGATATTGCTTGAACGGATGTCGTACAAGACCTTTGTTCCCGGTTTTTCTTTGAGAGTCGATCCAGAGACAAGACATAAGATGAAATCGGACGGAACAACTTCCCCCTTCTCATCGACGAAAACCATCCTGTCTCCGTCCCCATCAAGACCTATTCCCAGGTCAGCTTTTTCTTCAACAACCTTTTCTTTCAATATTTTTATATTCTCCGCTTTGTTCGGATCGGGTTCGTGATTGGGAAAATTACCGTCGATTTCGCTGAAGAGATGGACAAGATTAAAGTTTTTGAGCATCTGCGGAACCAATATCCCGGAAGCACTGTTAGCCGTATCGACAACCACTTTGAAATCAAAACTTTCGGAAACAGAATTACCGACAATATATTCTTCATTGATGCTTCTTTCAACAACCATCCCCTCTCTTTCCGGTTTGACGAAATTTCCAGCCAGAACCATTTCTTTTATCTCCTCTATCCCCCTTTCTTTACTCAATGGAATCGCTTTTTCCCTAACCATCTTGAATCCGTTATACTCTTTCGGATTGTGCGAAGCGGTAACATTGATTCCTCCGTCTGTATTCCAGCGCGAAACGGCGAAATACAGGGTCGGAGTGGCCGACAATCCGATATCGATGACATCCGCCCCTTGATCAATCAATCCTTTTTTTAATTCTTCAAACAAAAAAGCCGATGATTTCCTTCCGTCCCTGCCCACAACTATCTCTGGGTTTTGCTTTCCCGAAACTTTTTTGATGAATATGGCGAAAGCGGATCCGATCTTGTGTGCGGATTCTTCGTTAAGGTCTTCGGGATAGATTCCCCTGATATCGTATGCTCTGAATATTTTCTGATTCATTTTAATAACATCCTATTTGAGTTCTTGGAGCGCAACCAGTGAAGTATGCCGGATACATGTAGTAGCCTTCGCAACAGAATACAGACATGCATTGACAGACCTGAGTACAACATTCTTGAGCAATATTATTCCAACTATGCCCGCCAACGGAAGGACAAGGAGAGCTATACCAACACCCATAATTATGTTCGCTTGAACACGGCTGTCCGTTCATATCGAATGCGGACGAAGGAGTCGTCGTGGACCAATTACCATACTGACTCCATCCGGAAGGACAGCTGCTTCCGAACAGACAGCAAGGAGTTCCCCCGCAGGAAGTTACACTTCCTCCGGCGCCGGAACAGCTCTTCATTGACGCCGAGCATGAAACTGCCGTTCCCCCGTATGTTCCGGAACAGGTCCATGATACGGTAAGATTGCTTTGGGTCGGGAAAGAAGGCTGAGCATATGTCCCCGAAGTACAAATGGTGTCGGAGCCGTATGATGTCTCAATTATGGTATATGTTTTTCCGCTAGCCGAACCGCACTGCCCGTTCTCTTTCTTATTCGCCATACACGTCTCGCTCGTCACTCCTTCATTAACCCCAGCACAATTCCAGGTAAAGTATCCTGCCGCGTCTCCGGAACCGGAGATAGCCGAAGCCGTACCCGGAGAACAGGTGTCTGTGATTTCGGAAGAGGTATAATAATTCTGGTTGTTTGAAGCCCCGCACACCCCATCCACCTTAAGGTTGGCCGAGCAGGAATCGGAAAGGCCTCCGTGTTGGCCGTTGCAGGCCCAGGTGAAGTATCCGGTGGGATTTGCTCCCGAACTGACAGAAGTGGCGTCTCCTGTTGTACAGAGGTTGGATGCGGGAGCGGTATATGTATTGGTTCCGTCGCTTGCGGAATCGCATTGTCCGTCAATACTTTTATATCCGGTACAATTAGCGGAAGAACCGAGATATGAACCGGGACAGGACCACGTCCATGGACCGGTCCCGGAGATTGTGGGGATGTATCCGTCGGAGCAGAAATTGGTTGTGGGGATGGTATACGAACCTGCTCCTCCGGAAGAGCCACAAACGCCACTAATGGGCTCTGACTGGGTCATGGCGTCGTCAGAACAGTCATACTGGTATGTTTGTCCGTCAGAGAGGACGGAAGAGATGGTGCAGTCGGTGCCGTCCGACTGGTATATGTATGCCTTGTCTGAATCGGGGTCGGCCGGAAGAGGTCCCAATTGGTCGATCAAGGCCTCGTCTATTTCAGAAGAACAGGTGCTTCCGATGTTGCAGGGAGAAGAGATCGGAAGATCGCTCCCGATCGAGTATACATGGACACCGGAAGCGAGGAGGGCCACATCGGACTTCCTCTTCGAGTCCTTTCCGGAATTAATGGCATTGTTCGTTTGGACGTATATGAAGGAGGAGAGGATGCCGATGATAGCGATTATCACAAGGAGTTCGACTAAAGTGAAGGCCTTTTGTTTCATATGTGGATATATATCAACATCATACCAAAAAACTCTAAAAACGGGAAGTGTTGACCAAACCCCAGAAAATTGATATAGTAGCAATACCTTAAATTGCCTTCGCTAAGTAATTAAAGGATAAAAAATAAGATAAACAAATGCTATTCTACGAAATAAATTTGCTGATTTCGCCCAATTTTACCGAGGCCGAAATCTCTTCTTTCGTTGAAAAAACGACGGGAGAACTGCAAAAGTACGGGAAAGCCGAGGGAAAATTCGCTCCTGAAAGGAAGAAGCTCGCCTACCCCGTATCGGACCAGATCGAGGCCTGGATGTACTTCTTCAATCTGACTCCCCAAGCCGGAGACAAGAAAGAGCTTCTTGACGCAGTCGAGAAAACTCTTAAGGAGAACAAAGATATCTTCCGCTTCATAATAATCAAGAAGGACACCAAGAAAACAGAGGCTCCGATAAAGCCCATGAGGACAAGGCCCGTCCGAACCGAAGAAAAAGCGGAAAAGCCCGTCGTCGAGGAAAAATCAAGGAAACCTAAGGCGCAAATGGAAGAAATCAACGAAAAGCTGGAAGAAATGCTCGGAGAAAAATAAACACTTAAGCTAATAAATAATAAATTAGCAAAAACATGAATCTGAACAAAGTGTTTCTAGTCGGAAGAATCGCTTCGGACATAGAGATGAGGAGCACCCCTTCCGGACAGAGCGTCTGCACATTCTCCCTTGCCACCAACCGAACCTGGAAGGGCAAGGACGGACAGAAGCAGGAGGAATCGCAGTTCCACCGCGTCGTCCTCTGGGCTAAATTGGCCGAAATAGCCTCCCAGTTCCTAACTAAAGGATCCCTGGTCTTGATCGAGGGAAGAATCCAAAACAGAAGCTGGGACGATAAGTCCGGCGTCAAAAGATACACCACCGAAATTATCGGGGAAGCCATGCAGATGGGTCCAAGAGGACAAGGAGACGGACAGCAGAAAAGTTTCTCCGCCCCCAAAAAGCAGGCCGAAGATGAAGATATCCCCATTATCGAAGACGGGGACGAGATAGATGTAAAAGACATACCTTTTTAATTAAACCAACATGTATTGTTATTTCTGCAAAAAAAACGTCCGGGAAATCAATTTCCGGGACACCGACATACTTTCCCGATACGTTTCAAAGTCGGGGAAGATAAAGCCGAAAACCAAGACCGGGGCCTGCTCAAAGCACCAAAGAGAGCTGACTACGGCGATAAAGAGAGCGAGAATAATGGCATTGATGCCGTTCGTAGCGAAATAAGAAACAGCCCCCAGAAGGGGCTGTTTTATTTAAAAATTCAACTTAATTTTTTCAATAACTCTTCTTTAATCTCTTTTACCACTTTCGGATTTTCTTTCAGAAATTCCTTGGCTTTCTCCAGTCCCGCCCCCAGCTTGACTTCTCCGTACTGCATATGAGCCCCGGACTTCTTGATTATACCCTCCTTGACCGCCATGTTGATTATCTCCGAAACTTTGGAAATTCCTTCATTGTAGTAAATGTCGAATTCGGCTGTCTTAAAAGGAGCGGCCACTTTGTTCTTGACCACCTTGGCCTTGACCCTGTTGCCTATGATTGCCTCCCCCGCCTTTATCTGGGCTATCCTCCTCAACTCTATCCTGACCGAACTGTAGAACTTGAGAGCCAGGCCCCCGGGAGTGGTTTCCGGATTGCCGAACATTATCCCTATCTTCATCCTGGTCTGGTTCAAAAAGATGACTATCGTTTTAGTCTTGGCAACAATACCCGAAAGCTTCCTTAAAGCCTGAGACATGAGTCTCGCCTGGAGCCCTATCTGTAACTCCCCCATCTCTCCGGCCACTTCGGCCTTGGGGACCAGGGCGGCAACCGAATCGACAACGATGACATCAACGTCTCCCGACCTGACCAAGCTCTCGACTATCTGCAATCCCTGTTCCGCCGAATCGGGCTGGGAAATCAGCAAATCATCGGTATTGACACCAATCCTCTTGGCATAGTCGGGATCAAGGGCGTGCTCAGCGTCGATAAAAGCGCAGACGCCTCCCATCTTCTGGGACTCGGCCAGAATGGTCAAAGCCAGGGTCGTTTTCCCGGTGCTCTCCCCTCCGTATATCTCTGTAATCCTTCCCCTGGGTATGCCCATAACGCCCAGAGCTAAATCAAGCGAAAGCGAGCCGGTCGGAACAGTGTCGACGTTGGCTTTTTGCGCGTCCTTCAGTTTCATTATAGCGCCCTCTCCGAACTTCTCCTTTATTTCGGAAATAGCTTCAGCTAGATTTATCTTCTCTTTTTCTTCTATTTTTTTCTTTGCCATATATGTTTATTATACCAAAAAAAGAACAGGAATCAAAGTTCCTGCTCTTCATTGTTTTCATTAGGTGATTCTTCGCTCATATATACCTCCCTCGGCCTCGCCCCTTCCTGGGGCCCGACCACTCCCCTTTCTTCCAAAATGTCCATCAATCTGGCCGCTCTGGCATATCCGATTCCCAACCTCCTCTGTAATAATGAAGTGGATGCTTTCCTGGACTGGATGACAATCTTCTTCGCCTCGTCATACATGGGATCCTCCTTGGAGAAGAAAGAATCCATCTGGGCTTCCGGAGTTTCCATCGATTTAGTCAGCTCTCCGGCAAGGGAATTTTCCCCCGCCTCCGTTTCAATCTCAAGAAGAGAAGGTTCTCCCTCGGCTGCTTCTTTGGCTTCAGGAGCATTGGAATCGGTAATCCAGGTGATTACCTTCTTGATTTCGGCTTCGGAGATATAAGGGCTCTGGATCCTCCTCGGCTTAGATGATTCCTTGGTCATAAGGAGCATGTCTCCTTTTCCCAGCAGTTTCTCCGCTCCCGAAGAATCGAGAATGGTCCTCGAATCAACCAAAGAACCGACCTTCAGGGCAATCCTCGAAGTGATGTTCGCTTTAATCAGTCCGGTTATAACTTCGACAGACGGCCTCTGTGTAGCTAGAATTAGATGGATTCCGGTCGCCCTGGACATCTGGGCCAGACGGACGACATAAGATTCAATTTCCTTGCCTCTCACGCTCATAAGGTCGGCCAGTTCATCAATTATCAAAACGATATAGGGAAGCTTCTGCTCTCCCTTCTTTTCCATCTTCTCGTTATAAGAGCCGATATCCCTGCTGTGTCCTTCGGCCAAGACAGTGAACCTCCTTTCCATCTCTCCGACAAGCCACTTCAAAGCGACCAGGGTTTGATTGGCGTCATAGATGACCGGACACAACAGATGGCCGAGGTTAGCATAGACCGGAAATTCCACTCTTTTCGGGTCAACCAAAACTAGCTTCATCTCGTCCGGGCTGTTCCTGTACAACAAGCTCAAAATGATGGAATTGAGGCAGATGGTCTTTCCGGAACCGGTCGTTCCACCGACCAGCAAATGAGGCATTTCAGCCAGGTCTGAGAAGGCTGGCGAACCCTTCACATCCTTGCCTAGAGCCATAAAAAGGGGTGCTGGAGAGCCCTTGAACTCACCTGTGTCCAAAACCTCGCGCAAACCCACAACGGCCCTCTTTTTGTTCCCTATCTCTATTCCGACCAGAGACCTTCCGGGAATGGGAGCCTCTATACGGATAGTCGGGCTGGCCAGAGCCAAAGCCAGGTCGTTCTGCAGGGCGGTAATCTTTGAAAGCTTGATTCCTTCGGCCGGCTTCAAGGTGTACTGGGTCACGGTCGGTCCGATGTTTATCTCCGACATTTCGACAGGTATGCCGAATGTCTGAAGGGTTCTCTTAATCACCGAAGAATTGTATGTGATATCCCCTCCTTCCGGATTACCTCCCTTCTTCGAAAGCAAATCAAGGGGAGGATATTTGTATTCCTTGTTCTCCTGCTTTTTCTGTTCAAATGTTTTCAAATTCAAGTCCTTCTTTTCCTCAATCTTAACTTCTTCCTTCTTGGGGATTATCTTTTCCAAATTCAAAACCGGAAGCTTTTTCTCTTCCTTAATTTTTATCTTCACCTCTTCTTCTTCCTCTTCTTCAAACTCTTCAATAGCCCGCCTGAAGGGCTGGATGATGATCCATAATGAAACAGCCAAAGCTATGCCGAACAGGGCGAAAGCGACTATATAGTCGAATCCTTTGAGTATGGGCCAGGATACGGCGTACCCCAGCCATCCTCCGTTTCCGGTATTGTCCCAGACGAACTCAGAAGCCAAGTCGGGAGAACCCTTCATTTCAATCAAAGAAAAAATCCCGGCCAGGCTCAGCACCAGGAGGATTGTCGAAACTATTAGAGAGTTCTTGTGGCCCCTGAATGACTCGTCGTCCTTCAAGAGGAATATGGCGTAGACGGCGCAGATAATCGGAATGATGTAGATGACGTTCCCGACCAGGATATCAAAAATATTCTTTAAAGAATTGCCGACGGCTCCGGCCCTTCCGGAAAAAGAAAAAAGGAAAACTACGGCCAAGAGGAATGCCAGAGAAGAGAACAGATACCTTTTGGTCTTTTCGGGCAAAGAGAAACTAAATCCGCCTTCCTTTTCCCTCTTCTCTGTCTTCTTCTCGATTTTCTTTTCAGCTTTCTTTCTGTTTCCCTTCTTTTTTTTCATGGTATCTTAAAGGATTATTTCTTATCTCCTTTATTATACCTCAAACCCGTCCCGATTGGAACAAGCTTTCCGATGATGACATTCTCTTTAAGTCCTCTCAAGCGATCCTCTTCTCCCCTCATCGACGACTCTATCAAAACTCTCGATGTCTCCTGGAAAGAAGCCGCCGACAGCCAGCTGTCCGTATTCAAAGCGACTTTGGAAATTCCAAGCAGCAGATCATCCGACTCGATAGGATTCTTACCGTCCTTCTCCAAGGCCTCGTTCTCCTCAAGCATCCTGGCTTTGGAAATGACCTCCTCGGCCGAGAATCGGCTGTCTCCGGGGTCCTTTATCTTAACTCTCGTGAAAATCTGCCTGACCATGAGCTCTATGTGCTTGTCGTTGATTGAAACACCCTGAGAAACATATACTCTCTGGATTTCCTTGATGATGTAGTCCTCGACGGCCTTGGCTCCGAGCAATCTGAATATCTTCTTCATGTCGAGTGATCCGGCGCAGAGAGCATCTCCCCTCTTGACCTTGTCTCCTTCCTTAACCAACAATTCAACGTTGGGAGAAACCCTGTATTCACTGACATCGTCCTCCTTCTTCTTGCCTTCCTTGTTGACTGCCGCGATCCTTATCACTCCCTTCTTCTCGTCGACTTCAATCACTTCTCCGTCCTTGGTCGCCATCTCGGCTTCTCCCTTTGGAGGCCTCCTTTCAAATATTTCCTCCACTCTGGGAAGACCTCGGGTAATATCGGCCTCTCCGGCCACACCTCCGGTATGGAAAGTTCTCATGGTCAATTGCGTTCCCGGCTCTCCGATGGCCTGGGCGGCAATGACTCCGACCGCTTCTCCCATCTTGATCATGCCTTTCCAGCCCAAATCTAGTCCGTAGCACTTCTGGCAGATTCCCCTGATGCATTTGCAGGACAAGGGAGATCTGACCTTCAGACTCTCGATATTCTTCATGTCCTTTATCTTCTGGGCCGTCTTCAGGTCTATCGCCTGTCCAGATTTTAGGATCACTTCTCCATTCTCGTCTTCAACCTTTTCCAGAGAAATTCTTCCAAAAATCTTGTGGACAAAATCCTGGTTGATCTCGTCGGCATCCTTCTTGTATACGATTAATCCTTCCTTGTCTCCGCAATCCTCTTCGTTGATGATGACATCATGAGCGACGTCAACCAATCTCCTGGTCAGATATCCTGAAGTGGAGGTTCGGAGAGCGGTGTCGGCCGTACCTTTCCTGGCGCCGTGGGTCGAGATGAAATATTCCAAAACGTCGAATCCTTCCTTGAAAGAATTCTTTATCGCCAATTCGATAATCTGTCCGGCCGGGTTGGCGACAAGACCTTTCATTCCGGCCATCTGCACCGGCTGAGACCATGAACCTCTTGATCCTGAATCGACTATCGAGAATACCGGGCTCGCGGAAGAAATAGCCTTAGGCACCAATTTCTCGATTTCCGTTTTCACCTTCTTCCAGACCTCAATGACCTGATTGGCTTTCTCTTCCCTCGAAAGCAGACCCTTTTCATAGTACTTCTCTATCTCTTTTATCTTCTTTTCCGCTTCCGCGATCAAAGCGGGCTTCTCTTCGGGAACTTTCAGATCATCCATACCCCAGGTGATTCCCGATCGTGTGGCGTACTTAAATCCCAAAAGCTTTATGCTGTCCAGCGTCTCGACTGCGTTGTTGCCGTATTTATCGATGACTTTATTGATCATCTTTTTCAAGGTCTTCGAATCCATGACGTCGTTCTGGTATTCGAAATCAAGAGGCAAAACCTCGTTGAAGACGATCCTTCCGATCGACGTCTCCACAAATTCATCATTGATCCTGACCTTGATATTCGCCCTCAAATCAACTTTTTTCAGATTGTATGCAATCAAAGCGTCTTCTTTGGAGCTGAAAATCTTGTTCTCCCCTTCCAGTCCCGGGATTATCTTGGTCAGATAATAGCAGCCAAGAACGATATCCTTGGTCGGAATCATGATAGGATCCCCGGTCGACGGCTTCAATAGGTTGACTGAAGAAAGCATTCTCTCTCTGGCTTCCTCCTGGGCCTCTTCGGACAAGGGAACGTGGATGGCCATCTGGTCTCCGTCAAAGTCGGCATTGAAAGCGGTACAGACCAAGGGATGCAATCTTATCGCCTCCCCTTCAATCAAAATGGGGTGGAAGGCCTGGACTCCCAATCGGTGCAATGTGGGAGCTCGGTTCAAAAGAACCAGCTTCTCCTTGACCACTTCTTCCAAAGCGGCCCAGATTTCATCCGTCTCTTCTTCTATCAATCTCGAAGCTCCTCTCACATTGAAAGCCAGTTCTTTTTCCAAAAGATTTTTGATGACGAATGGCTTGAACAATTCCAGAGCCATCTTCTTCGGAACTCCGCACTCGTTCAGCTTCAGATTCGGTCCGACGACGATGACGCTTCGTCCCGAATAGTCAACTCTTTTTCCCAATAAATTCTGCCTGAACCTTCCCTGCTTTCCCTGAAGCATATCGGCCAAGCTCTTCAGCAATCTCCTTCCTCCGGTCGAGGCCTGGGTAGTCGTGCTCTTCCTCATCTTGTTGTCGATCAAAGCATCGACGGCTTCCTGGAGCATCCTTTTCTCGTTCCTAACGATGACGTCGGGAGCGTTTATCTCCAATAAGTATTTCAGACGGTTGTTCCTGTTGATGACTCTCCTGTATAAATCGTTCAAGTCGGAAGAAGCATATCTCCCCCCGTCCAATTGGACCATGGGCCTCAAATCGGGCGGCAGAACAGGAAGGACTTCTATGAACATCCACTCCGGCCTTATCCCGGCATGTTTCATATCCTTGAACAGCTTCAGCCTTCTCAAGACGACTCTCTTCTCTTCGGTCGACTTCTTTTCTTCCAATTGCTTCTCTATCTTTTCGATCCCTTTTCCCAGATCAACCTTTGTCATTATTTCTTTCAAGGTTTCGGCTCCAGTTCCCGCTTCGAAAACTTCCCCGTATTTCAAAGACAATCTGTGATAATCAAGCTCGTTCAAGATTTCCAAGGGTTTGATCGAGGCGACCTCCTGCTTGGCCTTCTCCTTGGCCTTCTTCAATTCGTCCAAGGCGGTTGCCTGGAACTTCTCTGTTTCTTTGCTTGCCTTTATATCCTTGCTCTTAGCCTTGAATTCTTCCTCTATCTCTTCTGCGACCTTGGCCTTGAGATCCTCGTCAACCTTGGTCACGACGTATGAAACGAAGTAGACGACTTCCTCAACTTTGTGCAAAGGCAATCCTAAAACCATCCCTATCCTTGAGGGGACTCCTTTCAAAAACCAGATGTGCGAAACGGGGGTAGCCAATTTAATATGGCCCATCCTCTCCCTCCTCACCGCTGACTTGGTCACTTCGACTCCGCATCGGTCGCAGACGATGCCCTTGTACCTGATCCTCTTATACTTTCCGCAATAACATTCATAATCCTTGGTCGGTCCGAAAATCTTCTCGCAGAACAAGCCGTCCTTCTCGGGCCTCTGGGTCCTGTAGTTTATCGTCTCGGGCTTGGTCACCTCCCCCATTGACCAGTTCAATATTTCCTGAGGAGAAGCCAATTTGATTTTTAGAGATTCAAGATTGGAAACAAACATGTTTTTGTATATTTATTATTCTTCTTCCTCAGTCTTTCCCTTGATTATGACATTCAATGAAAGGGCTTTCAGTTCCGCCAAAAGAAGATTGAAAGATGCCGGAATATTCGGGCTCTTTATCTTCTCCCCCTTCAGTATGGATTCATACGTCGCGGCTCGACCGGCCACGTCGTCGGATTTGATTGTAAGCATCTCTTGCAATGTGGAAGCTGCTCCGTATCCTTCCAAGGCCCAGACTTCCATCTCACCAAACCTCTGGCCTCCGAACTGGGCTTTTCCTCCCAAGGGCTGCTGAGTTATGAGCGAGTATGGTCCGATAGAACGCATATGGATCTTGTCTTCGACCATATGGGCCAGCTTGATCATGTATATGTACCCCACGGTGATCCTCTCCGGGAAAAACTCTCCGGTTTCTGGATCAACCAGTCTCAATTTTCCGTCTTCGGGATATCCTGCGGCCTTCAGTTCCTCCTTAATGTCCTTTTCTGTCGCTCCGGACAAAGCTGGTGTCTCGGCAAGATAACCGAGCTTATTCACCGCCAATCCGAAATGGGTTTCCAGAATCTGCCCCAGGTTCATCCTCGACGCAACCGACAACGGGTTCAAGATGATATCCACCGTCGTTCCGTCTTCCAAGAACGGCATCTCTTCGGCGGGAAGGATCTTTGCGATAATACCCTTGTTTCCGTGCCTTCCGGCTAGCTTGTCTCCAACCTGGATCTTCCTTGCCTCAGAAATCCTCACTCTCACCCTCTTGATAACTCCGGGCTCCAAAACGACGCCGTCCGCTCGGTTGAAAACCTTGACATCGGTGACTCTTCCTCTCTTTCCATGTTCCAATCTCAAAGAAGTGTCTTTGACCTCCTTGGCCTTCTCTCCGAAAATAGCTCTGAGCAATCTTTCTTCAGCCGACAAATCAGCTTCTCCTTTAGGAGAAATCTTTCCGACCAAAATGTCGTTGGGTCCGACTTCGGCTCCTATCCTGACGATTCCGTCCTCGTCCAAATCCTTCAACTTGTCTTCTCCGACATTGGGAATGTCCGATGTCGTCAATTCCGGTCCGAGCTTTGTCTCCCTGACATCGCAGAAAAAGTCCTCTATATGGACGGATGTAAAAACATCCTCCTTGACCAATCGGTCTGATAAAACGATAGCGTCTTCAAATGTGTTCCCTCTCCAGGAAATGAAAGCAACGAGAAGATTCCTTCCCAAGGCCAGTCTTTCCTTGTCTATAGATCCTCCTTCAATCAACGTATCCCCTTTCTTGACCACATCTCCCTTGTCGACTACAGGCCTCTGATGGAAGCAGGAGTACTGGTTGGTTCGGTCGAATATCCTCACGGGATACGAAACGGTCTTGCCCGAAGAAGTCCCTTTGACTTCGACTGCGGTTGCGTCAACCTTGGTAACCTTTCCGGCTTCAAGGGCCGTAATCAGCTGGCCCGAGTCCCTGGCCGCCATGGCCTCAAGCCCGGTTCCGACCAAAGGAGCTTGCGGATTGACCAAAGGAACGGCCTGCCTCTGCATGTTCGAACCCATCTGGGCCCTGTTGGCGTCATCGTTCTGCAAAAAAGGAATCAATCCTGTGGCGCAAGAGATGAACTGCTGGGGAGAAACATCGACATAGTCGATCTTTTCCCTCTCTATCTCCCCCGGCTCTCCCTTGATTCTCGCTTCGACCCTCTCGCTCAATATATTGCCTTTGTCGTCCAAAAGGACGGAAGCCGGAGCGATGTTGTATCTCTCCTCTTCGTTAGCGTCCATGTAATAGGCTTCGTTCGTTACCTTTCCGTCTACAACCTTGAAATAAGGAGTGTCCATGAAACCATACGGATTCAATCGGGCATACAGTGAAAGGTGGGTGACCAGACCGACATTGGGACCTTCGGGCGTCTGGATCGGGCAGATCCTTCCGTAATGGCTGGGCTGGACGTCTCTGACGTCGAATCCCGCCCTCTCTCTGGTCAGACCTCCGGGACCGGTCGCGGTAAGCCTCCTCTTGTGCTCAAGCTCCGACAAAGGATTGGTATTATCCATGAATTGGGAAAACTGGGAAGCGGTGAAGAACTGGGTTACCTGGGCGACAAAAGGCCTCGGATTGATCAGCTGAGCGGGCACCAGATTCTCGAAATCAAGAGTCGACATCCTGTCTTTGATTATCCTCGCCATCCTGGCGATACCGACTCTTAATTTGTTGGAAAGCAACTCGGAAATGGTCCTCACCCTCCTGTTCCCCAAATGGTCGATCATGTCGGGTGTAGCGACGGGGTCGTTGTCCATCCTGATGATCTCCTTCATTATGGCCACAAGGTCGTTAACCGATAAAACCCTGTCCTCCTTCTCTATCTCCCTTTCTTTCTTAGGCTTCAAGTCGGGAATCCTGGACCACATCTTCCATCGTCCGACCTTGGACAAGTCGTATCTCTCGAAATTGAAAAACATGTTGAAGATAAGCTCCCTTGCCGAATCGGGATTGACCATTTCTCCCGACCTCAACCTCTGATATATTTCGAGCAGCGCCTCTTCCTGGTTATGAGCGAGGTCTTTTTTCAGGGTCTCTTCGATATAGCTGATTTCCCCGTTGTCAAAACCGACAAACATGTTCCTGATGTCGTCATCGCTGAATCCGCCCAAAGCCTTGAGCAAGGTTGTGGCCGGAACCTTTCTTTTTCTGTCTATTTTGACGGTCAAAACTCCCGAGGCCTCGGTCTCAAACTCGAGCCACGATCCCCTGTTGGGAATAATCTTGGCGGCAAAGCACCTCTTTCCCCTGTTCATGTTCATGGGGAAAAATACTCCGGGCGACCTGATCAGCTGGGAAATGACCACCCTCTCCACTCCGTTCAATATGAAAGTTCCCCTGTCGGTAAGCAAGGGGAAGTTGCCGAAAAATATCTCCTGCTCCTGGCTCCTCTTTGTCTTAAGGTTCAAGAGCTTTACTGTCACTCTCAAAGGAGCAACGTACGAATCGTTGTTCTCTCTCGCATCGAAGCCCGAAGGATAATTGGGCGTACCGAGCTTATAGTCCAAAAAGTGCAATTCGAATTCCTTGCCGGTATAGTCCTTTATGGGAGACACCTCTGCGAAAAGGTCCCGCAACTCCTCTTCCCAAAATTGTCTTCCGCTTTCTTGCTGCATGAAAATCATGCTGGGCAAGGGATAGGATATTTTGCTTTTTGCAAAGCTTTTGATTTTAGTTTTCATATTTTATTAAATTAGAGACTAAAAAATTTCGGCATTCAAACTAAAAAATACCCTAAATTGTATTTTTGTCGGGCTAAGGAAAAACAAATTAATGTCTTGATAGTTTTAATGAAATCAAAATACCAAACGATTATCTTGCAAATTAAAGCTATCCTATCAACAAACCGGATAATTGTCAAGGGCTAATAGACATTGCAACAGACCTTTGTCGCAAAGGCATCGCAATCCCCTATATGGGCATTGGTTGTATCGCTGATCGAAGCCAGACACTCGTATTCCGGCCCTATGTCGGAACAGGAAGAAGCATAGCTGCAAATAGCGTTCAAGGTGTCGCTGGTCGCCAGGCAGGAATCGGTCAAATAGTTACTCAGAGTGTTCTCCTCGACATGGGCATTGGTCGTGGCCGAAAGCTTCAGAATAGTGGCCTTCTTCGTGGCCGAACAACTGGAAGAGAGGGATGGTCCGGTGCAGCAGACCTGGTAATTATAATTGGTTCCCGTGGCCAGTTCAGCGTGGCCTCCGGTACTGCTGCTCATATTCAAAAGAATGGTATTCGGACAATCGCCGTTGGCAACGTAACAAGAAAGCTGGACAAAGGCAAGGCAAGTGGCATCTCCTCCTCCGCTGACTCCCTGGCAGGTCCAGGTCCAGGGCCCCGTCCCGGAAAAAGCGACCGGAGTGCCCGCATCGCAAAGCCCGGAACTGGTCGAACTCAGCGATGTGGCGCTGGTGATGCCGCAGTCTCCGGCAGCCGAATTAGCTTCAGCCGCCGCTTCGGTTTCACAATCATAAGTATACGATTTCCCATTGGAGAGAGTGGCCGTAACCGTACAGTCAGAACCGTCGTCATTGGAATTATAAATATAAGAAGTTCCATCCGGGTCTTTAGGTAGGGACTGCAAGAACGTCTGAATCTCCGAATCGAAATCGGAACACGCATCTTCCCCCTCCCCACCTATTTCACAGGAGCTGGTTTCGATAGGCGCAGTGCTATAGTGCTCGGAACGGTACTGCACCAAAGCATTGGTTATAACATCTACATCCGCTTTTCTTTTAGCGTCCTTAGCCGCATTTGCCGAATTGTTCGTTTGGACAATAACAATGCCGGTAATCACAGCCATGATTGTTATGGCAACTAGAATTTCGATCAAAGTGAATGCTTTTTTCATATTTTTCTTAATTTTACCGCTCCCTGATTGTTTTGTAAAGTCATGATTCTGTTATTTTCATATTCTGGAGAATTCCCAAAGCTATGAAGTTGAATAAAAGGTTGCTTCCTCCGTAGCTGACCAGAGGCAAAGGAATACCGATTACGGGAAGCATGCCCAGATTCATCCCTATGTTTATCGCCATTTGAAAAAATATGGATATGGCAAAACCCGTGGCGAACAATCTGGAAAAATTAGAATTGGCATTAAGGGCTATCTTCAAAATACGCCAGAAAAACAGCCCGAAGAGAGACAGGAGAACGGTCAATCCCGCGAGTCCGGTTTCCTCTCCTATCGCGGAAAAGATAAAATCGGTCTGAGGCTCTGGTAAAAATCCGTACTGGGTCTGAGACCCGCTTCCTATCCCCTTTCCCAGCAGTCCTCCCGAACCGATGCTTATCTTCGCCTGGTTCTGGCTCCATCCTTCCCCCAAAAGATCTTCCTGGGGAGCGATGAAATTGAATATTCTTCTCTTCTGATAATCCTTCAAAGCGAAAGTCCAGGTCAGAGAAAAAATAAGGGCGAAAGCGAGGCAAAGCATAAGAAAATCCCTCACTCTTATCCCCGAAACAAGAAGGGTGCCGATCCATATCCCGAAAATTATCATAACCGAACCGAATTCCGGCTGGAGAAAAATCATTATCGAAGGAATCAGGCCGTATATCCCCGAAAGGAAGATATGTCTGATTTTATACATCTCGACGTGCCTCTTGCTGAAATATTTGGCAAGGAGAAGAATCAAGACGATCTTTGTCGGCTCGATTGGATCGAAAGAAAATCCCCCTATCCTGTACCACGATTTTATCCCTCTTATTTCCGGGGCGAAAAAGAAAACCCCCAAAAGAAGAAGAAGACACAAAAAATATAAAGAAAGGAGCAGAAAAGGATTCTCCCTGATCGTCCTGTTGTCGACAAAACTCAAGGAAAACATCAACATCAGGCTCAAAACCAAAAACCCTATCTGCTTGTACAGATTGGAAAAATCCCCTCCCCTCAATGAAGTGCTGTATATGGCCGCGAGCCCGAAACAGACCAGAACAACCGAAATAATTATCAGCGTCCAATCCATCTTCCTGATGTGGTTCAAAAAAGGCATCAGCTTATCATCTTTAAAAATTCCCCTTCTTTTATTATTCTTACCCCCATCTCCCTGGCCTTATCATATTTGGACCCGGGATTCTCTCCCGCGACCAGATAATCGACATTCTTCGAAACCGAATCGGAAACATCTCCCCCTAAAGAAACTATCCTTTCCTTGGCCAGTTCCCGACTCATCTTTTCCAGGGTCCCTGTTATCACGAATTTCTTGCCCGCAAGCCGGTTTCCCGTCTTTTCCGAAAAATACTTCACCCCCCTTTCCTTCAGCTTATCCAAGAATCTGACATTTTCCTTATCGCTGAACCATTCGACTATAGATCGGGAGACAATCGGGCCGACATCGGAAATGTTTTCCAAATCTTCCGTTTTGGCCCGAGATAGATCTTCAATCGATCTGAACTTCTTGGATAGGTCTATCGACGTTTTCTGTCCCACATTCCTTATGCCCAAAGAATAAATAAATCGGGAGAAAGGAACTTCTTTCCTCTTCCCTATGTTTTCGACGATCTTCCTGGCCGACTTGTCGGCAAACCTCTCTAAAGGAAGTATATCCCCCTCCTTAAGGTCGAACAGGTCGGATGGATCTGAAAGGAGCCCTTCTTCGACGAACTTGCCGATTATTTTAGGGCCCAAACCATCGACATTGAAAGCCCCTCTCGAAACGAAATGTCCGAACCAGCGGATCTTCCTGCTGAAGCATCGGTGATTAGGACACCTCCAGACCACTTCCTTCTCCGACTTGATTAGCTTGGTGTCGCAGGAAGGACACCTTTCCGGCATCTTGAATTTCTTTTCTTTTCCCGTCCTCAGCTCCGGAAAGACCTTGATGATTTCCGGGATGACGTCTCCGGCTCTTCCGACAACAACCGTGTCCCCTATCTTCAACCCCAGCCGCTCTATCTCTCTTTCGTTATGCAAAGTGGCCCGGCTGACCACGACTCCGTTGATCTCTACCGGATCCAATACCGCGACCGGCGTCATCGCTCCGGTACGGCCCACCTGGACCTTGATATCGATGACTGTAGTGGTCGACTGCTTCAAAGGAAACTTCAAAGCGATAGCTCCTCTCGGCGCCTTGCCCACCACTCCCAACTTCTCAAAAACGCGGTTGCTGTTTATCGACACGACCAGCCCGTCTATCTCGTACGGCAGTTTTTCCCTGTTTTTCTGCCAGTAGGCGTAGAAATCAAAAACCTCATCCATGTTCCTGCAAAGACGGTTATACTTGTTGTTGGTCTTGAAGCCCAGGGCTTTCAATATCCTATGCTCTTCTTCGTGGGTCTTCTGCCCCAGATCGGAAACCAAAGAATAGACATCTGCGTCGAGATTCCTTTCCGCGGTAATCTTCGAATCGAGCTGCCTGATCGATCCGGCAGCCAGATTTCTCGGATTGGCGTACAGAGGAAGTCCCTGTTTTTCCCTATCCTTATTTGTCTTTATGAATTCCTTCTTGGTGATGATTGCTTCCCCCCTTACAATGACCTCCCCCAATCCCTTTTTCTCCACTGCCTTTAAAACATCGGGAAAATTATCTTTCTTGAGTTCCTGCACAATCTCTTCCTTATCCCTCAAAGAAAGAGGGATGGGCTCGATCGTTCTGATGTTCCTGGTCACATTCTCTCCAATCCTTCCGTCCCCTCTCGTCGAACCGATTTCCAGAACACCCTTCTTGTATACGAGCTCTATCGCCAGGCCGTCCAGCTTTGGTTCGCAATAGTATTCGACAATGTCCCCTTCGCTCAAAAGCTTCCTGTTCCTGTTTTCCCAATTATCCATGTCTTCGCGCGAAAAAGCATCGTTGAAGGAAAACATCATCTTCTTCCTTTCCACCTTCTCGAAAAAAGGAAGCGGTTTTCCTCCCACCCTCTGGGTTGGCGAGTCGGAAACGACCAAATCGGGAAACTTCTGTTCCAAATCAAAAAGTTCCTTCTTCAAGGAATCGAGCGCCGCCTCGGATATCTCCTCCTTGTCCAAGACATGGTAAAGATAGCGGTGATGATTAATCAGCCCTATAAGCTTCCCTATCCTTTTTCTGGCTTCCCCCTTGTTCATATCAATAAAAAGCTTCTATCTTTCTGACAACGGTCTTGTATCTTCCCAAAGAAGTGATCGATGTTCCCGCATCGGCGCAGTTCGATCCGGTCGTGCTCATTGTAACGTCATAATTATAATCCGTGTCGAAACTGCCGTCGGAAGTGGAATTATCGCAGGTCCCCGAAGTGATCTTGATGTTGTACAAAGCCTTCTCTATCCCCGTATCGGCCGCGTGGAAAGCTCTTACCGAATAGGTCAGATTCTCGGCTATCTTGGCTCCGCCGATGATTACCGAAGCCAATCCCAAGGCCACCGCCAGAAGCACGGATATCATTATTATCACCAAATATATTGAAACTCCTTTTTGATTTTCTTTAAACATATTTAAATATCCAAATCTCTCTGGGAAACGCTCGACTGGAGGAATATCTCCGGAGCCCCGACAGCGTCCCCGCTCTTGATATTGATCATTACCGTCACTTTGGGCTGGACGGTATCGGGAACCACGTTTCCGGTAACGCCGAAGGTGAGTCCGCTCACCTTTATCTTCGACGAAGTTATCGCCTGGGCCGTCCCGAGATTGCCCGAAGTCGCATCAGTCGACCTCATCTCTTTGGCTACGTCTCCATCCTTCAAAAACCTGCGACAGCGGTATTCCGCAGCCAGGGTATCGTAGGCAAGGAAGGTAATGGAATTGGTGTCTATTCCGTAATTGGCGTCAGTCGTTCCGGTACAGCTTCCGTCCTCATCCTTCTTGGCCATCCTCAAAAGCCTCGTCATGTATTCCAGCGAATAACTCGACTGCTCCATCAATTCCTGGTTCTGCAGTATCCTCGTCTGAGTCCTGATTGAAGAAACAAAAATATTGACTAAAATCACCGAAATGAAGCCGAAAAGGGCTATCGAAATAACCGTCTCGACCAAGGTGAAAGATTTCAATTTTTGGCCGTTAATCATTTTTCCAATTATATATATTCTCTTTTACCGTCATCGTGCTCGCTCCCCAATAAACATCGACTGTTATGTCCAGTTCGTCCGATCCGGACTCAACGATGGTTATCTTCCTCGTATACGATGTTTTAATATCACTCGAACCCGGAGAAGCTATATACCTATACAGTCCGGTCGATCCTTCAATGTATAGGAAATTGGTGGAGGAAAAGGCGGATAAGGTATCTGTGTCGGCAAAATCGCCTTCGCATCCGGCCGAACAAGACGTCAATCCGTCTTTCCAACTTGAAGCTGACTCTATCCAGTTGGTGTCCCTGATGTTCTTGACTATCTCTATCCCCTCCTGGCAGAGATAAGCGGCCACCAGATTATCCCTCTCTTTCTGCGTCAGCTTGGAATACCTGGCTGCTGCCCCGAATACGCCCAAAGCCCCGATGGTTATAATCGCCACCGCCAGAATCATTTCCAACAGAGTGAAAGCTTTGTTTCTTTTCATGGATTTGTCAATTCTATTCTTCCGACGTTATTGACCTTTACCGTTCTCGTCTGGGATTCGTCTCCGACGATGCACAAAACTATCGAAGCCTCGTGCCCGCTTTCGACGTTATTGATGTAATTGATGGGATCCGGAGGAGCAAAAGAGACGCTCACCGGACTGACAGAAGAAGAATCGACCAGAAGGTTGCAGATCTTCACCCCCGATTCCATCGATATGTTCTCCCTATCCGTATCGGTCCCCTGGCTGTAAGACATGTTCGAATCCATATTCGCGTAAACACGGTAGGAGGTATTGCTGGTTGTGTTAAAATATATTCCGTAACCGTTCGTTCCCGTCTCCCCGGCCACTCCGCTCATAGCCATCTCCTGCACCCTCCTCACATCCTGCGACATTTTTCTCGCCGATCTTTCCAAAGCGAAAAGCTTGCTGTTCTTTCCGTAATCGACGAAAATAATGGTGGTGAAAATAGCCACAATCGCCATCATCACTATCAGCTCGATTAAGGTGAATGCTTTTTTCATATCCGGAAAGAAAGAGACAAATACCAATTGATTATCTTATCTCCGTAGAACAAAGAAACGATCAAGCCCAAAAGAAGGAACGGGCCGAAGGGTATCTCCGATTTGAACCCCCTCTTCTTCAATAATACCAATGCTGAGCCTATTATAGCACCAAAAAGAAAACCCAAGAAGAGGGCCGGAATGATGTTGGGAAAACCCAAAATGAGTCCCATCAAAAGCGCCAGCTTGACGTCTCCGAAGCCCATGGCCATGCCTTTGGAAAAAAGCCAGATCAAAAAGAAGAACAAAGCCGCTCCCAGAGCATAAATGACCGCATAGATAAGATCTGTCTTACCTATCGCCCCGAAAGAAAATGCGTACAGGAGCCAGAGCATTGATATGATTATCGACGGATAGATTACTTCGTCCGGGATTATGTAATACTTGAAATCGAAGACGAAAATAAGGATAAGAAAGGAAAACATAATCCACCAGAAAAATACCTGGAAGAAATTGAACGAGAACAGGACATCAACCGGTCCGAAATGGAGATATGCGAAAACAAAAAGAAGCCCGGTCGCCAGCTCAACTAAAGGGTATTGGACCGATATTCCCTTTCCGCAATACCTGCACTTCCCCCTTAAAAAAAGATAGCTTAGGACAGGAATCAGATCCAAAAAGTTCAAAGAGTGCCTGCAATGAGGACAATATGATTTTCCCGAAAGAAAGCTCTCCTCCTTATACATCCTCCAGGCAACGCAATTGAGGAAGCTTCCTATAATCAATCCGAATATAAAAATAAAAATCAGTTCAATCATGCGTTCATTTTACCATATCGGATAAAATAAAACATCCCCCGAAAGGGGGATGAAATATCTCGAAAATTAGTCTCCCGTAGCACAGGTGAAAGTTGCTGAACATCCTGCTGTCGAGCCAACTGCTCCAGTGCTGTCGATACACCAGCTGGTTCCTCCGGCCAATACCTTCTGGACGCAGTATTTGGGAGAAGAGCTGCTGCTGCTTATATTGATTGTCAGGGTACCTGAACTCTGGCTCTGGACATCGGTACATAATGCCGCTCCATCCGTCCCGCCCGTTCCGTACAAGAAACTATTGTTTCCCGAAGAAGGACAAGCCGAAGCTCCGGTCAAATCGGCGGTCAAGATGTAGCTGCTATTGCTCAATTTGAATATTTCAGCCGCCGACCTCATCTGGTCCATATCCGCCTTTATCCTCGCATCCTTGGCCGCGTTCTGGGCTCCGCTCATGGAGACGATAATCAATCCGGACAAGATACCGATTATGGCGATGACCACCAGCAATTCAATCAATGTGAAAGCTTTTGTTTTCTGCATATTTGTTTATTCTATTTAATTTAGATAATCATTAAAAAACGACCTTTTTTCATTTATTAACCTTATTTTATTCATTAATCTCCGCATTGTCAACAATTACTGCTGGATAGTCGTGCTTATCTTATATATCGGCAAGATGACGGCGGCCACCAATCCTCCGACCATAACAGCCAAACCGATGATAAGAAGGGGTTCGATCAGGCTGGAAACAGAATCGACAAAAATAGATGTTTCCCGATTATAGAACCTGACTACGTTCAAAAGAGAAGTATCCAATCTTCCGGTCTGCTCTCCGACAGCGGTCATCTGGACGAAAAGAGGCGAAATGATTCCTTTCTGCTGGGCGAAGACATGGCTCACACTCTCCCCCTTAACCACCCTGTCCCTCGCATCAAGAAGAGCGTTCCTGTATACGTTATTTCCCAAAAGATCGGCAACCACCTCCAAGGCCTCATTGATCGGAATGCCGGCGGAGATAAGAGTGGAAAAGTTCTCTGCGAAACGGGACTGATACAGGTTCTTCAAAAACGGCCCGACGACGGGGAGTTTCAAAGAAATCCTGTCAAGCAAGTCCTTCCCGAAAGTCGTCTTCGAAAAATAGATAAAGCCGCCTACCAGGCCCAATACCACAACCAGCATGATATACCAGTAAACGACCATGAAATCGGATGCTCCGATAACTATCTTCGTCGCTATGGGCAATTCCTGGCCGGTACCCCTCAGAACTTCGACTAATCCGGGAACGACGAATATCATTAAGACGGCGAATATGACGACGAACACGACCATAATCACGGCCGGATATATCATCGCGCCGAGTATTTTGGATCTGATGGCATACTCATTTTCCAAATGGTCAGCCACCTTTTCTAAAATTTTGGGAAGATTCCCGGAAACCTCTCCCGATTTGACCATGTTCACATAGAAAACCCCGAAAATGTTCGGGTATTTAGCTAGGGCCTTGGAAAGGGGCGTTCCCTCCCTCACGTCCCCGGCTATCTTGTATATTTTTTCTTTGAAAGAAGAGCTTTTGGTCTGGTCACCCAAGGCCTCGATAGCTTCGGCCGGAGGGACATTGGAATCGATCATGATCGCCAGCTGTCTCGAGAACATGGCTACGTCTTTCATGGAAACCCTGTCAAAAAGAGTGATCTTCGTGTTCATCACGGCTCCCTTTTCCGCTCCCCCGACTTCCCTGACCTCCAAAGGAAAAAGGCCGTTGCTGCTCAAGATCTCCAAAGCTGCGTCCTTGGAAGCCGCTTCAAATTCTCCCGACCTGGTCACTCCTTTTGAATCCTTGGCTTTGTATATGAATTTCATCAGATTAATTTCTTCAATTCTCTGGGATTATTGGAAAACTTGACTGCGTTCTCGATATCAATCAGCCCCTTCCTCACCAGTTCGGAAAGGGATCTGTTCAAAGAAACCATTCCCGACTCGGAAGACGTCTCGATGACCAGAGGTATCTCGTATATCTTGTTGTCGCGGATCAGATTGGATATAGCCGGAGTGTTGAACATTATCTCGCAAGCCGGCACCACTCCGCCTCCGACGGCCGGAACCAATCTCTGGGAAATTATTCCTATCAAAGAGCTTGCCAATTGCGCCCTTATCTGGGGCTGCTGGTCTCCATGAAAGTTATCAACAATCCTGTGGATGGTCTGAGCGGCCGAGTTGGTGTGCAAAGTGGCGAAAACCAGATGTCCGGTCTCCGCAGCGGTGATTGCCGTGGACATAGTTTCCGGGTCCCTCATTTCTCCAACCATAATCACGTCGGGATCTTCCCTGAAAGTCGATTTCAAAGCCCTCGCGAAGGACAAAGTGTCTGAGTGTAGTTCCCTCTGGTTAATCATCGACTTGTCGTCCTTAAAAACATATTCCATCGGGTCTTCGATGGTGATAATATGAGCAGCCCTGGTGTGGTTTATCTCATCAATCATGGCGGCGAGAGTCGTGCTCTTACCATGACTCGAAGGACCCACGATCAAGACGAATCCCTGGGCGTATTCGCAGAACTGGTGCAAACGCACCGGCAGCTTCAACTCTTCCATTGACCTGATTCTGTCAGGCACCAGCCTCAAAGCCGCGGAAACAGTGCCACTCTGATAAAAGATGTTTACCCTGAACCTAGCCCTCCCTTCGAAGTTGTATGAAAAATCAATCTCTTTCGTCTTGATGAATTTGGCCTTCTGCTCCTCGGTCATCAAAGCGAAAGAAATCCCTTCGGTCTGCTCCGCACTCAAGGGAGGCTCCTTGGTCAAGAAAACCAGCTTCCTGTTTATCCTCATAACCGGAGGATGGCCTTCGGCGATATGAAGGTCGGAAGCGCTGTTCTTGATGGTCGCGTCCAAAAGCTGTTTTAGATAGAGAGGATAATTCATTTTAAAAAATTATTCGGTCATCCTAAATACTTCCTCGACCGGAATCAGGCCCTGGACGGCCTTTATCACGGCGTCCTGCCTCATCGTCACCATCCCCTGCCTTTTGGCTTCTTGCGCTATCTTCGATTCGGTCGGATCTTCGATGATTATCTTTTCCAATTCCGTAGTCATCTTCAATATCTCGAATATGCCTATCCTTCCTTTTTCTCCCTTGCCGTTACATTTCGGACAACCCTTGGATCTGTACACATACAATTCGGAAGGCATGGGGAATGTCTTCTTCGCCTCTTCGGGCAGAGAAGACAGCTCTTTCATCATTATCTTTTCAACTTCTTTGTTCGGCCTTATCTTTTCCCTGCAATAAGGGCACAATCGATGAACCAACCTCTGAGCCAGAGCTATGTTGATAGTCGAAGGAAGAAGAAACGGCTTGATTTTCATGTCTATCATCCTCGGTATCGCTCCAATGGCATTGTTGGTGTGAAGGGTGGACAAGACGATGTGTCCGGTCAATGCGGCATGGGTCACCAAAGACGCCGACTCGTCATCCCTGATTTCTCCAACCATTATGATGTCCGGGTCCTGCCTGACGATAGACCTCAATCCCTGGCTGAAATCATACCCTATCTCCGGCCTGACCTGGGATTGGTTGACTCCCTTGACGAAATACTCAATCGGGTCTTCCAGCGTGACCACATTCACATCGGCCTTATTCAAATCCTGAAGAATGGTATACAAGGTCGTCGTCTTGCCGGATCCGGTAGGACCGGTAGCCAAAATCAATCCGAAAGGCTTCAGGACCGCCTCCTTCATCACTTTCAAATTGTATCCGTTCAGGCCGACTTCTTCATAGCTCTTCAATCCTTCCGTCGGATCCAAAACCCTGATCACCACCTTCTCCCCCAGTTTGGTCGGAAAAGTGGAAACCCTGAAATCGATGTCCTTGTTGTCTATCTTGGCCGAAAACCTTCCGTCCTGAGGAACTCTGGTTTCGTCGATTCTCAGATTGGAAACTATCTTTATCCTGGCTACTATAGAAGGATGGGTGTGAATAGGCAGGAACAAGGAAGAATAAAGATTGCCGTCCATCCTGAAACGAATCCGAAGCTGGCTCTCCTCCGGCTCGATATGGATGTCCGAAGCTCCCCCTTCCACGGCATGCCTCAGGATTACCGCCACCATCTTTATAATCGGAGCTTCTTCTGTCAGACGTTCTCCCCCTTTGGACTTGGCATCGGCCGAAAAAAGCTCTACATCTTCTTCTCCCCCCAGCTCCGACTCAAGCGCGGACAAGGCCTTGCCCACCTCTTCTCTTACGTTCCTGTATTGCCTCAAAAAAGCGACGAAAGACGCCTCGCTGATCAAGTATGACTTATATGTTATTTTGTTCTGTCTGGACAGGAAGTTCAACGCCTCCTTGGCCTTGATGTCGTCGGGATTGACTATTCCCACCTCGAGGACGTTCCCCTGAAGCCCCAGAGGAATAATCTTATACACCCTCGCCGACTCTTCGGGAATCATCTGCAAGATATTGCTCGGAACCTCGAGTGCTTCGGCATTCTCAAAAAAAGGCAGACCGTATATCTCGGCCCTAATGGCATTGAGCTGGTTCTCCTTGAGAAGTTTCTTGCCGAGCAAAAACTGCTCTTCCGTTCCTTTAAAATTCTTGAATTCGGCGGTAAGAACGTCGGCCTGCTCCTTGGTCACTATCTTTTTTTCCAAAAGCTTTTGTGTGAAAATCATATCTAATTAATTAGGGGGCGAAAGGATTGTCTTTTCCGGCCGGAATCAGTCCCGTGGCCTCGTCAAAAACAGAAGAGTCCGGAACGAATCTCAAGGCCTTGAAAGTGTCGGAATTAAGAAAATCAACATCCACCTGAACCTGGTTCGACTCCTGAGCATTGGAATTGCTTCCGATGATACTCCCTCCCCCGATATTAATCTTA
>Ga0265297_10003307_pt1 | contig 29603 bp, 17 predicted proteins | sample Munlanlwell13791_FD_192502 | JGI IMG/M metagenome (GOLD analysis project Ga0265297, IMG submission 192502) | Leachate microbial communities from a municipal landfill in Southern Ontario, Canada - Leachate well 137-91 | ecosystem: Engineered > Solid waste > Landfill > Unclassified | place...
GAGGTCGGGCCCGCTTGAGGTGCGCCATGACAAAGCTTCCGATGCGCTTTACTTTTCGAATTGTCGCAACATTTTCCGCTCCGGGTGGGCATTCGCTTCCATGTCGATCCCGGCGGACTGTGTGGAGACAAAGCGCGGCCGTTTCTTCGGATCGAACCGAGGCGTCAAGCGCCCGTTCATGGTGGAGAATGCCGCATCCGATGCAACGCAACTGACCGATGACGGACAGATCGCGGGTTTTGTGGGTACCGTTGAGATCCCGGCCCATGGTGAACGCACGGTTGCGATCGTGCTCGGCCAGGCCGAGGACCACAAAAAAGCGGTTGCGCTGGTACAGAAATACAAGAACCTCGAAACCGTCCGCAAGGAACTTGACGGCACACGCCAATGGTGGCTCAAACTGATGGGAACAGTCGAGGTCAAAACCAACCAGCCGGAATTTGACCGGTACCAGAACTGGCTTAAGTACCAGGCCCTTGCCGAGCGCGTTTGGGCGCGGCGGGGGTTCTATCAGACGAGCGGTGCTTACGGTTTTCGCGACCAACTCCAGGATACCATAAATCTGATCTGGGTAGATCCGGCCCTAGCGCGCAAGCAGATCCTTTTGCATGCATCCCAGCAATTTGTCGAGGGTGACGTGACCCACTGGTTCTTTACGCTGACCGACGGACGTGCGGCGTTCTCATGCCGTTCACACGCTTCCGATAACCCACTCTGGCTGGCTTGGGGCACGGCGGAATATGTCCGGGCAACGGGGGATCATACGATTCTGGATGAAATGGCCGCGTATCTTGTTTCCGAATTTCCGTTTGCGCCCTTGCCGAAAAACAAGCAGGGGTGGGGGCATTTGTATCACCGGACGACGCGCGCGGACACGCTGTACAAACATTGCATGAAGTCGATCAATCTTGTGATTAAGCAGCGTACCGGAAAGAACGGCCTGCCGCTCATGGGGGTCGGCGACTGGAATGACGGACTGGATGAGATCGGGAGCGAGGGCCACGGCGAAAGCGTGTGGCTCGGCTTCTTCCTCTACTACATCCTGAAGGAAATGGTCGATATCATTGGCCAAAAAGAGGGCGACGCCAAAAAAGCGTATTACGTGCAAAAAATGGAAGCTCTGAAAGTGGCCCTTGAAAAAACATGGCGGGGCGACCGGTATCTGCGTGCTTTCCATGATGACGGTACCGAGATCGGCCTCAAGGGCAGCGGGGTGTGGGAGATCGACGCTCTGACTGCGGCCTGGTCGGTCATGTCCGGCATCAATTTCGAGCGTGGTGTGACGGTCTTCAACACAGCCTTGCAGGTCCTTGAGAAGGATAACGCGATCCTGCTCGGGTGGCCGGCTTTACGCGAAGACACGAAGCCTTATCTCGGACGCAGCAGCAAATATCCGGAAGGCGTGCGGGAAAACGGCATGTACTGTCACGGCGTGCAATGGCTCGTCAGGGCGGCGCGTCTCTTGGCTGAAGAATTCGAAAAGCGCGGCGACCCGGCGAACGCGGGAAAATACCGCGAGACCGCATACCGGTTGTGGCTCAAGGTCTCGGCGATCGCACACATGCATGAAGTTGAGATTTACGGCGGTCAGCCGAACAAACAGTCGGCAGACATTTTAACCACCTTCGAACCTGGCCGGATGATCTGGCACGGGTACACCGGGGCTGCAGGCTGGATGCTCCGGCAGGCAATGGAAGGCGTGGTCGGAGCGTTGGTGATAAAAAATAAACTGGTTCTGCCCAACGATCTTGATAAACCGCGCGGCGCGCTTAAAGTGGTCAAGGTGTCCCGAGACGTGTCCCAGAGTCCGATCAGTCCCAATACTCATTAATTTCCACGAAGTGGAAATTGGGGCAGTCCTTGCCAACCTTGAGGAAATGAAGGAAAGGCAAGGACAGAACAGCTTTTGCCGGTTGAGAGTTATTTTTTTCGACTTCAACGGTCCCGATGATTTGAATTTGGACTCTATTATCCACATGCAAGACCCCGTAGCTCAGGTGGATAGAGCACCTGCCTTCTAAGCAGGGGGTCGGCAGTTCGAATCTGCCCGGGGTCGTTTTTTTCTGAAAGGGGAGCCCAAAGTCCGTTGTTCGGGTTTTCCGGCAACAGAGGAAAGACGAGAGCAAGGCCGAACGCGAGAAGATCCGTTCCGAGGGTTCTTCTGCGGCGAAGACCGTGGCAGAATAAGATTTTTTTCAAACGGATTCAAAAGGCGGGGATCTCTCCCCGCCCTTTTTTTTGGGGTTTATTATGGTGAATGAAAAAAAGATCAGAGTGGGGATCGTGTCCTTGGGGTGTCCCAAGACGCTCGTGGATAGCGAGGTCATTCTTGGAAAGGTCCAGGGTGCCGGATATTCGATTACACAGGACATTGGGGAAAGCGATGTGGTATTGCTCAATACCTGCGGTTTCATTAAGGACGCCAAAGAGGAATCGATCGATGCCATCCTGAAACTGCTCGAGTTGAAGAAGGAAAAAAAACTGCTCGGAGTGGTCGTGGTGGGATGTCTGGTCCAGCGATATGCGGAAGAACTCCAGAAAGAATTTCCCGAAGTCGATGCCTTCATCGGTTCCGGGGATTACATGCGGATTGCCGAAGTCCTGAAAAAGGTTACGGACGGGCAGAAATTTATCAGTATTCACAAGGCTGGTTATCTTGCCGGGGCCGATGAAACGCGCGTCTCCCTGACGCCCAAGCATTTCCGCTATCTCAAGATCTCTGAAGGATGCGATCATGCGTGCTCCTTTTGCGTGATTCCTAGGCTTCGCGGACGCTACCGTTCCCGTCACATCGCCGATCTTGTCCTGGAAGCGAAGCAATTGGCCGGCGAGGGTGCCAAGGAGCTCGTCGTGATCGGCCAGGACATCACGAGATTCGGATGGGATTACGCCGGCAAGTCTCTTTTGCCGCAACTTCTGGAAGCTTTGGGGACGGTGCGGGATATCAAATGGGTGCGTCTCCTCTACACTTATCCGTCGACGCTGACGGATGAGATCATCCGGGCTGTCGCAAAGTCAAAACAGATCTGCCGCTACATAGACTTACCGCTCCAGCATATTAGTGATAAGATACTCAAGGCGATGCGGCGGGGAAGCACGAAGAAACAGATCGTGGAGCTCATCCGAAAATTGCGGGTCATGATTCCCGGGGTTGTGCTCCGGACAAGTTTTATTGTGGGATTTCCGGAAGAGACGGACAGAGATTTCGAAGAGCTTTTGGCATTCATGCGTGAGACAAAGTTCGAGCGCCTCGGAATCTTCCGGTATTCCCGGGAAGAAGGTTCTGCGGCCGCGGAATTTCCGGAGCAAGTTCCTGAAAAGATCAAAGAAGAACGGTATCACCTGGCCATGCAGTTGCAGCAAGAGATCGCGCGGGAAGTCAATAGCCGTTATCTTGGCAGGGGACTCCGGGTGTTGGTCGAAACGCGGGATGAGAAAGATCGGGGCTTGTGGATCGGGCGCTCTTCCATGGACGCGCCGGAGGTGGACGGTAACGTCCTTATTCGAACACAAAAAGAAATAACAGCCGGGAAATTTTACACGGTCAAGATCACGGACGCTCAAGACTATGACCTCGTGGGCCAAATATAAATACTCCTTCCTGAATCCAAATGTGCTCAGCATCGCGCGGGGCCTGATCGGACTTTCTTTGCCGTTCCTGATCCTGTGGCCGAACAAGTCGGGGCATCTTTGGGCTTTTATTTTGTTTATGGTGGGCGCGATTACAGATTATTTCGATGGCTGGATCGCCCGCCAGTACAAACTCGAATCGGATTTCGGACGGTGGGTAGATCCTTTTAGCGACAAGATCCTGATCCTGGCGCCGATGGCCGCCTTCGCAACCCTCAACTTTTATTCCATCTGGTGGGTGGTTCCGATCTTTATCCGCGAGATCCTGGTGACATTCTGCCGGACGGGGTGGCTCCTCGGGGGAAAGTCGTTGGGTGCGGAGATGATGGGCAAACTGAAATTCGGTTTTCAGACTGTTACGGTGTGGATCGCATTTGTGTATTTACTTCTGAACCCTTATCCCGCTTTTGATTGGATGACGGGTATTTTCCGTTATCTTCTGCCGGTCTTTTTGATCACGACGGTCGCACTGACGATTGTCTCCGGAGGTATGTTTCTCTGGAACCAGCGGGCTCACTTTGGATCCGAGGCGTTCAACAAGTTCGTCCTCGCGATGGGCGTAGGGCTATTCCCGAAAGCCCCCGGGACGTGGGGAAGTCTGCTCGGCGTTTTGCTGGTTTTTCTGACCCGGTGGAGCGGCGGGCTTTACGGGGTGGTTTTTGTGTTTTTGGTCGTGTGGGGCGCTTTGGCTTATGAACGAATCACGGACCCGGATCCGGATCCGCAATATATCGTAATCGACGAGGTCTGCGGTATTTTCGTGACGTTCATCATGATTCCGATGACCTGGTTTTCAGCCATTCTGGGTTTTGTGCTGTTTCGCGTTTTTGACGTGTTTAAACCTTTCCCCGTGCGGTCGCTTGAGCGCATCCCACGTTACTGGGGCATCATGGCCGACGATCTGGGTGCCGGGCTCTATGCCTGGATTATTCTGTTCGTGATTTTTAAATGAAGCCCACTGTTGCTATCCTTGCTGTCGGGAATGAGGTCCTACGCGGGAGCGTGGTCAACACGAATGCCGCATTCCTCGGTCGTGAGCTCTCTGGTTTGGGGTTCGAGGTCATTTCACATGGCGTTTGCGCGGACTCGCTGGAAGCGATCCGTTTCCGGCTTGGCGAGGTACTCCGGCGCGTGGATCTAGTCATTATGATGGGGGGGCTCGGGCCGACGCCCGATGATGTAACTCGCGAGGGTATTGCTGCACATTTCAAAGTTCCTCTCGTCTTTTCGGCCCGACAGTACAACTGTCTCCAGAAGGTTTATAAACGTCACGGCAAACGTGTGCCTTCCCTCGTGAAACGTGAAGCCTTTTATCCCGAGAACGCAAAACCCCTCATCAACCGCTTTGGGATCGCGCTCGGATTTTCGATCGAAACGGGGCAAAAGGTCGTGATCGCGCTTCCCGGTGTTCCGTCAGAGCTCAAGAACATGTATTTTGACGTGGTCCTGCCTTTCCTGGAAAAGAAATACGGGGATCTTTTTAAAAGCCGGAAACTGATCGTGCAAATGGTCGGTATTTCGGAGCCGGACGTGATGAAAAAGCTCGGGAAAGATTTTTTTGACGATCAATTCGATTTTGGGATCTACCCCTCGGCAGGTGAGGTCGCGATCCGCATTCTTGCGGACAAAGCAGATGTTTTCGGACGGCTTAAAAAGAAGATCGTGGTTCGGCTCAAAGACTGGATCTATGGCTGGGATGAAGCGCCTCTTTCCGTTGTGATCGGAAAGATCCTGAAGAAAAAAAAGCAAACGTTTGCCGTTGCGGAAAGTTGTACGGGCGGGCTTTTGTCTTCACGCATTACGGCCTGTCCCGGGGCCAGTGTCTATTTTCGCGGGGGAGTGGTTACGTACCATTCGAGCGTGAAAACGGATCTTGGCGTTTCGGGAAAATTCATCAGGAAATACGGGGAGGTTTCAGCTCAGGTCGCTCTTCAGCTCGCGAAATCGGTCCGCATTCGGATGGGATCAAGTTTCGGCATCGGCATTACGGGGATCGCCGGGCCCGGCGGCGGCAGTTCCAGGAAACCGGTCGGCCTTGTTTATATCGGTCTTGCGTTCCCCGGCGGAACGGCCCGTGTCTGGAAGCATGTTTTTTGGGGAGAGCGCCATCAGATCCGGGGCAAGGCTTCGGTGAAAGCGCTTGAGTACTTATGGCGGACGATCCGTTAAAACAGATTGCCGTGCGTGTATTTCTCGCGATCCCTCTTTATGGAATCTTCCATCAAGAAATAGAAAACATCCTTCGCCCGTTTTGCCGCGAGATTTCCGGTGTTCGATGGATCGAGCCGAGGCAAGTCCACCTGACACTTCATTTCTTCGGTTCCGTTCCCGCAAAAGAGATCGAACTAATCCACCTCTTTTCAAAAAAAGTAGCATTGCTTTTTTCGCCTTTCGAGTTGAGCATAGACCGGGTCGGTGGATTTCCAAGTCTTGAAAGGCCGGGCATTATTTGGCTAGGGATCGTGGAGCATGCCGGCCGGCTTCTCTCTTTACAGAGGGCCATTCAAGGTGAAATCCGGACGCTCGGGTTTAATACCGAGTCAAGACCGTTCCAGCCGCACGCGACGATCGGTCGTGTCAAAAAGGAAAACCCGGATTTTGTGCCGCTATTGGCGAAGATCCCGCTCAAATTGCCGACCATGGCAAAAACCGCGGATCATTTTGTTCTCTATCAAAGTCACTGCCGCCCGGAAGGCGTTTGCTATGAAGCCCTTAAAACCTATCCCTTGTCAAAAAAAGCGTAAACTCAAGGCTGCACAACTGCGCAGTGTTTACGCGGCATTGCGGAAAACTTTTGGGCATCAGAAGTGGTGGCCCGGGGATACACCTTTTGAGGTCATGATCGGCGCGATCCTTACGCAGAATACTGCCTGGGTCAATGTTGAAAAAGCTATCCTGAATCTCAAAAAAGCCGGAAAGCTTTCGTTTGAGGCCTTGCGCCGGGTTCCGTCAAAGGAGCTTTCGCAACTGATCCGGCCGGCTGGATATTTCAACGTTAAGACGGATCGGCTCAAATGTTTCATGGATTTTCTGGATCGGGAATGTCGTGGTGATCTTTCGAAACTGAAACGGAAAACGATGCCCGTGCTTCGTGAAAAACTTCTTGCCGTGAAAGGGATCGGCCCCGAGACCGCGGATTCCATTCTTCTTTACGCGCTGAACAAAACTTCGTTTGTAATCGACGCCTATACCAAAAGGATCTTCTCAAGACACGGGTTGGCCAAGGACCTTGAAACTTACGAACAATGGCGGGAGATCTTTACACGGGCGTTGCCGGAAAACAGGGACCTCTATAACGATTTTCACGCCCAAATCGTTCGGACAGGAAAGAATTATTGCCGGAAAATTCCTCGTTGTGAAAAATGTCCTCTTCAGCGATTTTTCTAGCGAAGGACAAGTGTTCAAGCGAAATTCTTTGCAATCTGTGCCATTATCCAGTGAAGACAAGCAATTTAAATCATTTTGAATAAGCCATTGTCAAAAAAACTAGTTTAGTTATCGATGGTATTGTCGTATCATGAAGCAGTTTGGACTAACAGTGGGTAGTGGCAAACATAGAAACAGGAGGTATAACATGTTCATCCAATTGAATAAAAAAGGTTTTACACTGGTGGAGATCATGATTGTCATTGCGATCATCGGGCTTTTAGCCGCTATCGCCATTCCTAATCTCCTACGGGCGCGTATCAATGCCAACGAAGCTGCAGTTAGGACGGATTTGAGAGCCTTCAGCTCCGCGTGCGAAAGTTATCGTGCGGCACAGGCTATTCCGGCCTACCCAGCGACAATCGCTCTATTAACAGCGCCAGCGGCGGGTCAACCTGCACGTCTTGACATTTCATGGAACACTAATCCGAAGCATGGATACAACATGACCTACCTTGGAACCGCCAATACGTTTTCCTTGCTGGCGACGCACATCGCCAATTCGTCGATTAATGATTTTTGCATTGATCAGAGTGGCGTTATTGTTTCCGGAGCGGTGGGTGCTACTGTAGATGGTTGTACGGGCACTCCAATTGGCGGATAAACAATAATAAGGAATCGAAGAAAGTGTTTTTAGGGCCCATCCTGCTGCTTCAGAGCAGGATGGGTTTTTTTCGGCTGTTTTTTGGAATATTTTCTGCTGAGGTTTCTCGTATGAATAACGATTCCGGCAAGCTGCCTTCGTTGAATCAACGGATCGCCGGTATTTTCGGCGGCTTTTCATCGAAGTTTCTGCTAAAAAAATGACCGCTTTCAGAGTTACCATGTGTGATCTTGATCGCCCGCAGACAGTGCTGCTTGAACTTGAAAAGCGCTTCGACCATCTTTTTGTCCACCATATCGATATTATCAAGAATACTTTCCAGGATCAGAAGCTGTCTTTGGTCCTCAAACCGTTTCTGGACGGAAAAAAATTTCAGAGAAACGAGGTCCGAGTGGCCTTCAGGGGACACGGAGTTGTGATCCGTTTCATCCATCTTCCAAAAATGAAGGTCGAAGATCTCCGTGGCGCGATCGCACGCGAAGTTGAACAATATATTCCGTTTGAACCGAGCGATGTGATGTTCGATTTTGGAGTGGTGGAGGAAGACCTCAAGACCGATGATGGTGCGAAGATGGAAGTGATGCTGGTCGCTATCAAGCGACAGGAGCTTGAACCGATACTTGAGACCTTTCGCAGTTTGGGATGTCGCCTGTCAGTGGTGGATGTCAATATTCTTTCGGCGATGGCCGCTTTGGAATATTTCCATCCCCAAGATTTCGCAGGTCACACCGGTCTTTTAGACCTTGGGGCCGAGATCTCGACTTTAGGGATCGTCCGAGACAAAAAGCCCCGTTTTGTCCGTGATATCCCTTACGGGATTTGGGACCTCCACAGGGGACTTAAGACTCGTTCCAACCTTACAGATGAAAAGATCGGGAAACTTTTCGCAAAGAACGAAGCTCCGACGCTCGAGGAAATACAAGCTATCGGGGAAGGGCTTGAAGGGTTGATCAGGGATCTACACGTTTCTTTTGACTACTACCATGATCAATCAGGGCATTCGAAATCTGTCAAAAAGCTTTTCCTGACTGGCGGGATATCTCATCCCGCAGTCTTGAAGGCGTTGAGCGAAGGATTGCAAGTTCCGGTGGTGAGCATGGAAATCCTGACGAAGATAAAATGGGCCCCGGACATTGATCCTGAACTTCTCAAAACCAATGTGGCGTTCTTGCCTGTGTTGCTGGGTCTGGGACTTCGCGAAAGATGATCAAGATCAACCTTTTGCCCCAGGAGCTTCGGAAGAAGATGAATGCGATGCGCATTCTAAGCCCCTTGGTCATTCTGGCCGCGGTGCTTTTTCTTCTCGCGACATTTTTTTTCTACGGGGACTATTTCAGGGCTCGCTCTGTTTACAAAAGCGTGAAAAAAGAATGGGTGAGGGTGAATCCCGCGATGGCCATTCTGAATGGAAAGGTCTATCCGAATGGGGGAGGCCGCGAGGAACGCGACAGTCGTTAAAATTCTAAAGGATCGTGTCGTGCCTTCGGTGGATGGAGAAGAAAAGACGTTTTGGATGTGGAAAGAGGAAAAAATATAAATTCTATGATATGATAAACATCGGTTGGATGTCTTGTCGGCCAACCTGTGATCTTATGCTTTGTGGGGAGCCGCCACTGCGGGTTATGTTTTAAAACCTAGCACCGGTGGAAGGGTAAGTGCGCCTTTCTTATAATGTTATCCACGCGATAGCCTTGGCGTTGGCCCGCAACGGCCAAGTCATTGCATTCTGCGAACGGATGTCAAATAGTTTTGATTCGGCTGAAGATGAGGAGCCATGTTTAGGGGATATTCCGTTGGTTAACAAGTGATTCGGGTCAAAAATCCATCTACAACAACGGATCCAAGCACTCAAAAATTTGAAACGCTTTTTTTGTAACAATTACTACGGTGGATTCGCAGGGACAGCCTGCGGGTACCAAAGTTGACGGGAAGAATGACCAGTCACAGGATGATCAAGCCTGAAAAAAACGGCTGCGACGGATGCCGCATCGGGTTTGAAAGGTTCCGAGAAGATAGCGCCTTCAGAAAACGCGAACAAGGACAAATCGGTCTATAATTTGGCAGAGTTAGATCCGGTCGTTTAGGTTCTTTGGGAAGGCCCTCGGCAGGCCTTGTGGTTCGTGAGAGTTCCACCTCGGAATAGTTGACGCTGTTTCTTTCCCGCAAGTTTGTTACCCGCCTCGTTTCCTCGATTTTCGCTTCAACGGCAACCTTGCCAAACTTCGCAGGTGTGAACAGCTTTAAGAAAGGAAACACAATTCATGGAAAGACAAATTTTAATTTCACAAGACGCCAATGAAAAACAGGTCGCCATTCTCGAAGACGGCCGGTTGGAGGAGTTCTACATCGAGCGCGGAGACTCGAAGAAGCTTTTTGGGAACATCTATGAAGGGATCGTGAAGACCGTGATCCCGGGGATTGATGCCGCGTTCGTGGATATCGGAACCGGGAAAGATGGTTTTCTTTACGTTGGTGACGCGCTCCGTTCGCCGCTGGATCTCGATGCAGAATTCGATGATGGTGAAGAGAAAAAAACAGAAGGAACGGCTAACGAAGTTAAGCCTCCCGAAGGTGTCGTTATTGAGGGCAATCTCCAGGGACAGGGACAACAACCTCAGGTGCAGGGGCAATCCCAAGGACAGGGGCAACCTCAGGGGCAGGGACGAGGCCAGGGACGGCAAGGGGGACGGGATGGCGGTCGTGGAAGGCATCAGCGGGGCGGTTACAACCGCCAGCAGCAACAACATCAACACCAGCGACGTCCGAGGATCGAAGAGGTCCTGAAGGTCGGGCAGAAGGTTATTGTGCAGGTCGTAAAAGAGCCATTAGGAAACAAAGGTCCGCGTCTCACGACACAATTTTCGATCCCGGCGCGCTATCTAGTGATGATGCCGGGGGAGTCGAAGATCGGGATTTCGCGACGTGTGGAAAGCCGTTCGGAACGTGACCGTATCCGGAGTATTTTCAGGAGCCTCGAGATCCCAAAAGGTGTTGGGTTCATTGTGCGCACGAATGCCGAAGGGAAAAGTGACGCGGATTTTACGCGGGATATCCGCTATCTCATACGGCTTTGGAAGAAGATCCATGGCATGATCTCTGCCAAGAAAGCGCCGGTTATGATCCATCAGGAGCTCGGCCTTGTGGAACGCGTGGTTCGTGATTACGTGAACGAAGATACCACCAAAATCGTGGTGGATCATCCCGAGATCTTCAAGAAGCTCAAGCGTTTCACTTCCGTGTATATGCCGGGACAGGACCTGAATATTGAGTTCGCAAAGGAAAAAGGGAGTCTCTTTGAACGGCACGGCATCGAAAAAGAGATCGAGCGAACGTTTCAAAAAAATGTTCATCTTAAGTCGGGCGGTTCTGTCGTGATCGAACAGACCGAAAGTCTTGTCGCGATCGACGTGAATACCGGAAAATTTACCGGAAACAGCAAGGGGCTTGAGGAGACGGTGTACAAAAACAATGTTGAGGCTGCGCAGGAGATCGCGCGTCAGCTCCGGCTTCGTGATGTCGGCGGGATCATCGTGATCGACTTCATTGATATGGAACAAGGCCAACACCGCCGCAGTCTCTTTAATATCTTTAAAGAGGCAGTGAGCAAGGACCGAGCTAAAACCCACTTGGTGCAGGTTTCCGAACTTGGGTTGATCCAAATGACGCGCCAGAGAATGCGTCCGTCGCTTGAGAGCGCGGTCTACGATACTTGTCCGTATTGCGAGGGCAAGGGTAATATCAAGTCGACTGCGACTATGTCGATCCAGGTCATTCGGGAGTTGCGCAAATCTCTGAAGGATTCCAGAGACCGTATCGTGAATGCCTATGTGCATCCGGATGTTGCGGAACGCCTGCTCCAGCAGGAAAAGAAAGCTCTTCGGTATCTCGAGAAAAGTACGGGCAGTCGCATTTCGATCTATTCCGAGCCAACCGCGCATCGCGAGGATATCAATATTACATTCATTAAATAGGACTGAAGACGAGAAACTGCAGTCTATAGTCTTTGGTCTTCGGTCTGTTTTGGGTATAATACTTTCATGAACGCGCCTCTTTTGGTCCTGATCACGGTAGTGGCATCTTTTTTCGGTTTTGCCGCGACTCTCTGGATTTTCCAACGTTTGTTCAGGCGGGCTGCCTCTGACGATAAAACCTTCCAGCCTTTTCTCCAACTCCAGCAGGAACTCCATAACCTTCATACCACGCTTCAGGATCAAATTCATACGCTCTCCGGGCAGATGAATGACCAGATGAAGCAGAATTCCCAGTTCCTTCAGGAGAACCAGCAGAATTACCGCCAGATCATGGGGGATGTCCAGCACCGGCTCGGTGTACTGCAGCATGCCACGCAGTCCATGATGGATATCGGGAAGGACATTTCTTCGCTTCATGACATTCTCCGGGCTCCGAAACTTCGCGGAGGGATGGGGGAATTTTTGCTCTCAGAACTCTTGCGCCAGATCTTGCCGGAAGATCATTTCGCGCTTCAATACCGTTTCGCGAATGGTTCCCAGGTGGATGCTATTATCCGGCTTGGTGAGGGATTGATTCCGGTGGATGCGAAATTCCCGCTCGAGAATTTTAAACGTATTCTGGAAGCGGGGAGCGATGAAAAGCAAGCAGAAGCTCGTAAGGGGTTCTGGCGAGACGTCAAAAAACACATTGATGACATCGGGGTGAAATACATCCTGCCGGAGGAGGGGACTTTCGAGTTTGCACTCATGTACATCCCGTCCGAGAGCATTTATTACGAAACGATCATCAGGGACGACGCACAAAATGAAAGTCTTTCGGCCTATGCCATGAGACACAAAGTCATTCCGGTCTCGCCGAACAGTTTTTATGTGTATCTCCAGTCGATCGTGCGCGGACTCAAAGGGATGAGAATTGAGCGTTCGGCGCAGATCATTCTTGAAAATTTAGGCCAGTTGGAAGTGGATCTCGAGCAGTGCCTGACTGATTTTGAGAAGATCGGCGTGCATCTGGCTCATGCCCGTACGGCGTATGAAAAGACCGAACAGCGGTTCCAAAAATTACGGAACCGACTGAATGTCCTGGAACAACATCAGGGGCAGGTTGTGGGGCCGGAGCCCAAAGCGATCGTTCAAGAAAACAATCCTTAAACCGTTTTGCCACCCATCGGAGGAGAAAACCATGAAATTTTTCAAAAAGATCGGTAAGGTGTTTTTCGGTTCGTCCAAGTCCAAAATGGCCAAAAAATCTAAGGGAACCAAAAAAAAAGCAGCCAAACCCGTCAAGAAAAAAGCGACCAGATCTGCTAAAAAGAAAATCTCCAAAAAAGTTTCGGCCAAAGCCAAAAGCAAATCGGCCAAGAAAAAAGTCCCGGAAAAAAAGCAGTCGGGGATGGTGAAGGCTGCATTGGCGGTTATGCCGACGGCGGAAGTGACACATTATTTTCCGCATGTGAATGCCGCAGTACTCAAGATCAAGACTGGGGAGATCCGGATCGGGGATGAGCTTTTGTTTAAGGGGCATACCACGGATTTCAAGCAGAAGGTTGTCTCCATGCAAATCGACCACCAGCCGGTCATGATTGCCAAGAAAGGCGATGATTTTGGTGTTGAAGTAAAGTCACGCGTTCGTGCCGGCGATCTAGTTTTCAAGAAGTAACAATTATAGGGTTTGTGACAATGGGCCAACATTATCTGCGTACCTATAAGCCGTTTGTGCTCGAGGACGTCAAAAAAAATCTCCTGATTATCGGGGATCTTACCGGAAATTGTGCTTCCTGCAACGAGCTTGGGATCAACGCTTACGATACCAAGGCTTGTCCGCAATGCGGGGCGGTGTTCAAATACGTCGCAAGTCGGCGGCTTGAAACACACCCGTCGGAGCGTTTCCAACTCGCCAGGCGTCTTGCCGAGAAACGGCCTGACCTCATCTTGATCGATTATCTGGATTACCAGAAAGCCGCGGGAGATAAAGCAGCCCGCGATTTTTTTAGCGTCTGACACTGGCTTTCATCAAAAGTTTATTGGGAACCAGTGCTGCACCAATTTCATCTTTGATGAAATTGAAAAGTATTGGGACTGATAAAGTGGAGTGATATGAATCCTGGGCCGATGGATCTTAGCGAGTCGAAAGGACGCTTGGCGCGTGCGATCGCTAAGACACTGAAAGATAAAGGATTTACCGCGTATTTCGCGGGTGGTTGTGTCCGGGACTATTTAAGAGGTCAAAAACCCCAGGATTTTGATATTGCCACGACTGCAACGCCTGAAGAGGTCGAAAAGATTTTTCGCCGGACAATCCCTGTTGGCAAGCAGTTTGGCGTGATGATTGTGATCGAAGAAGAGATCCCCTTCGAGGTTGCGACCTTTCGTTGCGAAGGGGGATACCAGGACGGCCGGCATCCTACCCAAGTTTCATTTACCCAGCCCGAGGAAGACGCCAGACGCCGCGATTTTACGGTGAACGGCATGTTCTATGATCCCTTTGCGGGGAAGGTGATCGATTTCGTGGAGGGGATGAAGGACCTGCCGAAAAAAATTATACGTGCAATAGGTGATCCTGCGACTCGCTTTGAAGAAGATAAATTGCGGCTTCTCCGGGCGATCCGCTTCGCCTCGACGCTTGGTTTTGAGATCGAGACAAAAACCTGGGAGGTGCTCCGCAAGAAAGCTTCCAAGATCCACGAAGTGAGTTCCGAACGGATCCGTGAAGAGCTTGTGAAGATCTTTACGCGGTCCGGCGCGGCGCGCGGATTCGTACTGCTTTCGGAATCCGGACTCATGAAAGAGATACTGCCCGAAGTGGAAGCGATGCACGGCGTGAAACAACCCGAGAAATTTCATCCCGAAGGCGATGTTTATGAACATACGCGACTTCTTTTGGAACATCTCCGCCCTCCGGTTTCCATTCTCCTCGCTTTTTCAGCGCTTTTTCATGACATCGGAAAACCCAAGACGTTCGCGATCCGCAAAGGCCGTCTGACCTTTTATGAGCATTCCGAAGAAGGTGTGAAGATCGCCCGCGAGATCATGCGGCGGTTGCGTTTTTCGAACGAGGAAATTGACGGGGTCTCAGAATGCGTGGCCAATCATATGAAATTTATGGATGTGCAGAAGATGCGGCCCGGGAAACTCAAGCAGTTCATCAGCCGTCCGCACTTCGAAGAGGAGATGGAACTCCATCGTGTGGATTGCACTGCAAGCCACGGGATGCTGGACAATCTCACGTTTCTCCGGGACAAGCTCAAGGTGTACGAGCATGAGGAATTAAAACCCAAGCCGTTCGTGAACGGTCATGACCTCATGCATCTCGGCATGAAGCCCGGCCGCGCCATGAAACCTGTTTTAGAAGAGGCATTTGTTTTACAACTGGAAGGTCGTTTCAAAACCAGGGAAGATGCTCTAGAATGGCTTAAGAAGGCGATTAGTAAATTGTAATTTTACTGGGGACGGTCGGATGAAATGACTTTCTTCTATAACTATTCTTTGTTGAGGCTTTGTGGGATATTTTGGATGTCTACGGCGACGCAGAGGTTTTTAAGTAAAGAGGAACAGCTGTGTTTTAGTCGGTCCATGTTCGCGAGAAAAGCCTTCGGGAAAAAGCGTTAGACTTCGGAATGGAAATCAGGCAGGAATAATAATGAATAACGGGGGAACGAAGACGTCATGAAATCAGAGACTCGATGGTTTTTTTTGCTTTTGCCGGGGCTCTGTGTTTTTTCTTCGGTCCTTTGTGCGGAGATCGTGACAGAGGTTGGGACGGATGGGACGTTGACGCTTGAAAGTGGTAAGCGGGTGGTTCTTGCCGGGATTCAGTTAGATACGGAAGGAATTTCGGTTCTCCGGGTGCTTGTCCGGAGACAAGATCTGAGGTTCCAATTAGTTGCTAATTCCGCTTCGGGGAAAAAGGAGTTCGCCTATGCATATCTCAAGGCGAAATGCTTGAGATTTCCAGCGAAGCCAAACGAGATCGCCGGAGAACAGGAAGTTCTCGTCAATGAATTCCTGGTGAAGATCGGTGCCGCCAAAGTGATCGAGACCCAGGACTTCAGCCACAAGGCCAGGTTTCTGAAGGCTCAGAAAGAAGCCAAGAAAAAGGGTGAGGGTATATGGTCTTACGAGGTTTCCTGAAATTCCTGGGGAGTCTTTTGGCCGTACTCGTGATCCTCGGAATGATTTTCGGGGTGATCAGCTATTTCGTGATCCGGAACCTCGATCCCAATATGGTCCGGGCAGAACTTGAAAAGCATCTTACTCGGCAAACGGGTTTTCGTGTAGAGCTTGGCGACATTAAGTTCCAGTGGCAGCCTCAGCCCAGGCTTCAGGTTGCCGGTATCAAATTCTATCATCCCCAAAGTCTCGAGAAGATCCTGCAAAGTAATCAGGTTCGGATCGACGCCGATTTGACTTCGATCTGGCGGAAACATTTCAGCATGTCCCAAGTCGTAATCCAGAATCCCGAGATTTTTTTCAAGCGCAACCGGGGAGGGGTCTGGAATTGGCAGGTTGTTGAAGAACTCGCGACTTCCGCTTCGACTGTCGAGACTTCGAGAGGAGCCGAAAGTGTTTCACTGAAAAGTCTGGGTAGTGTCTCCCGAGGGTGGCAATTTGGAGTTGGGAAGATGTTCGTGCGGGATGCAATCATCCACTTCACGGACGAGACGGTCGAGCCGGTCTACAAATTGAAGATCGAGAAACTGGAGGCCGAAGTTCGTCAGCCATCAGTCTATGAGGCGTTCCACTTTACGGCAGGGGGATCTGTGTTCAACTCCGCGGGAAGAAACCTCGAGATAGAGGGTGATCTGAATTTGGTGTCACGATCGCTGAATCTTGTGCTTCGTTACGGTCCTGAAAAAGCAACGTTCAAAGGACATCTCAAGGTGGTCGACACCCTGCCGCATTTTGAGGGGACACTCGAGATCCGTGACCTAGACATGGAATCGGTGATCCCGGCAATTTATAAAACGGGTGATTATGTGTCAGGCCGCCTTAGCGCCGATGCACAACTTTCGTTCGATGGCGCGAACCCTGCCATGCTTAAGCAATCCCTGAAGGGTCAGGGAAGGATCGATGTCCAGGGTGGGTCCCTCAAGAATCGGAATGTTATCAAGGAGATTTTTGACCGACTTTCTCCAGTGCTCACGATCGCGAACGCTTTAGGTGGGGAACTTCCGCCGGAGTTGAGTGAGATGCTGAAGGATCGTAATACGCCGTTCCAGTCATTACAGGTGACGTGTGGGGTGCAGGCGGGGATTGTGAGGGTCGGTGAATTTCGGCTGATGCATCCCAACTATCAATTGTTCGGCAAAGGGACCTATGGGATTTTGGGCAGACGCGTCGAGAGTTCAGTACAGTTGTTGTTGTCCCAGTCCATCTCCGCGTACTTGATGAAAAAGATTCGCGAAATGGAATTGATTGCGGATCGGAACGGCCAAGTCATGATTCCGTTCCGCTACAGTGGTGTTTTTCCGGGCGCTTCAGTCCAGCCGGATCTTCCTTACATCACTTCGCGCTTGTTTCAAAACGGAGCGGATCAGCTTCTGAATCTGGGGATGGACCGGCTTTCCAAGGTTCTCGGATCCAAAAAGGCAGGGAAGTCCTTAGCTCTGGGTGGATCCACGCAATCGCAAGAGTCGATCTCAGAACAGGATCAGGTGATCCAGCAGGGTATGAATGCGCTTTCTAAAATTCTTGGGGGGAAAAAGGAATGAAAAAAATACTGATCACGGTCAGCGGTAAAGATAAGCCTGGTATTATCGCCAAGGTGAGCGGCCTTTTATTTGTCCGGGGATGCAATCTCGAGGATATTAGTATGACTCTTTTGGAAGGGCAATTCGCCATGATGATGACAGTCCGCTTACCGTCGTCGAAGTCCATGGTCCGTGTGCTGCAAGGCTTGGAGCTTCTCAGGAGCACTCCCTGGTCCATGGATTGCCATGTGACCGAACTGAAAGGGAAAATCCCGCATGGAGAAAAACATGCAAAGAGCTCTCTTCCTTATATGGTCACCGCGTTCGGCAAGGACCGCATCGGGATTGTTTATGAAGTGAGCCGTGCCTTGGCGGGGATGCGTGTCAACATTACGGATCTTGACAGCCGGATTTTGGGCAAAGGTGCCAAGACCACTTACGCGATGCTTTTGGAAGTAGATGTCCCAAATAAGGTAGCTCCGGCGAAACTCAAAACTTTTTTGACAAAAATTTCAAAAAAATTGAAAATTGAGATCCAGATCAAACCTTTGGAACGCGTTTCCTTATAAACTCTGATGAAGCTTGTTCCCCTGCGGACCTTTCCCGATCCGATTCTCAGAAAAAAAACACATGCGATCACGGTGTTCGACCGTTCACTCCTGAAGCTTGTGGCTGTTTTGATCTGCGTTATGAAAAGTCAGCAGCATGGAATCGGCATCGCCGCACCGCAGATCGGAGTCGCAAAAGCTGTCGCGATTGTCGATGTTTCAAAACGCGATTCGAAAGCAAAGCGTCTTGTTCTTATCAATCCCGTGATCCTTGAAAAAAAAGAGCCGGAAGGACGCAAGGAAGGGTGCATGAGCCTTCCGGATTATACGGCATTCCTGAAACGCCATCGGTGGGTGCGTTTTCGTTGGCAGAACGAGCGTGGCGAATTTCTCGAAAAGATCAGTACTGGGATCGAAGCGATTTGTGTGGAACATGAGGTAGATCATTTGAAAGGCGTGCTTTTTATCGATCATGTGACTTGTCTCAAGACGGATCTTTTTCCGCGATCTCCCATCAATTTTAAAAAAGGTGTGATCGGGACCTGATATTCGAGCCAAATCACGGTTCCACGTTCCTTAGACGAAATTGGCGATGATGTTTTTCTGGCCAGGCCTCGTTCGTTTGAAAAAAATCACATGGGGTGATCTGACCATGATTGATAGAAATTCTTAAAATAATTTAATTTTTATTTTTTTTTTAGGACTTCCAAAGAAAAATGAATCTTTCTCTAACATCAAGATAACAATATATAGCAATTCATAGCGCACAAAAATTTGACAACGAGCTCGAATACGGCTACACTTCTTTCAGAGGATGATAATGGCGTGGAGACGACAGGAATGGAAGACGTGAGGCTGGAGTTAGGAGCGCAAGGATGGGATGGTCGTGTTTGATGGTCGTTTTGTTTTAATGTTTCGAAAAGAGAAGTGAAAAGGGGAGTGTTGCTCATGCTTAGCGCGTATCACAGCGAGAGGAAACCGTGGGAGATTAAAGCGGTCAGTCTCTTTGTGATCTTTACGTTTCTTATGACGCAGAGTGACGTTCAACTTGGCTTTGCCAGCGGTGTTATGCCGAATGTTTCCGTCGCTACTCCAACTCCTGATCTTAATAAATCCGACAAGATCCACTTCATGCAGAAGTTCGATGAACAGCAACAGTCTCTCCAGAATAAGACGACCGAAAATCCTCTAAGCGCCGTTACTCCGGCTCAGAATCAGCAAAATCCTTTCGTTGGCGATATTCCCCAAGGCCAGATTCCCCAGATTTCCACTTCGTTTTTATCGGGTCAAAACCCGCTGCTCAACAAAACTGAATCCGGTGCGACCACTAAGGAAGATTCTGCCACTCATATCATGACAGTGAGTTACACCGACGGCACCTATTTTAGATATCAGAAGGCGAGCAACAAAATCATGGAGATCTGCGATCTGACGCGTCCCGTGCTTGATGACAAAGGTAATGTCACCGGTTACGCGCTTGAGACCCGCCAGTTTTCGTACGAGACGAGTTCGGATAATGGAACGAATGTTTCGTACGTTCGCGTTATCACAGTGGGACAGGGCACGCAACACAGCACCTATCAAAAATTCACGACTCTCGCAGACGGCCAGTTAGATGAATTGATCGAAACTGGTGATTGGATTTTGAATGACTCGACAAATCAATATTTTCAGTCGGTTTCAGTTCGATACGATGGAGATCGCATGACGCTTTATGATCGAACAGATGATCCCACCTATTATATAGAAAGGACCTATGAACAGTTAGCGGATGGGGAGAGCCGTCTTCTGAGCTATCAGAAGATCGAAGGAGCTCTTACTCCAATCAACATTGAGATCCAGTACGATGAGGAAAGAGGCCTCGTGACGGTGATTGACCTCTCTGGGGGAGGCGTAACCACTCCTGGGGCTGTTAATTTCTGGGAATATAGCCTCACGGACAGGAACAAGCGCGGCGATCTTTTGGCTGTGGGCGAAATGGACTCCGCAAGCGGTCAGATTTTTTCCCGGATGGATATCACGGCGACCGTCTACAAGATCACCTATCCGCAGAATGCGGCCCAGCTTCTCATATTTGAGCGTCTCGCGAACGGTGGTTTCGGTCGCGTGCTTCGTTATCGTGATACTAATATCGATTTGGAATATATTTACGTGGCGGACGAAACCACCGGCGCTGAGACCATGACGGTTTTGAATTATAAGGACAATACTTTTGTTAAAATGAGTTTTATCGAAGGGATGGCACCGGATGCGTCGAGTGGAGTGATCGACAGCTTCCAGAACATACTCGAGGCTGGGACGTTTACGATGACCGGGACTACGCCTCAGTATAAGAAGCTCCTTGAAAAGGCTCCGAGCGGTGAGTGGATCGTCATAGACCCCAACGACGGAAAGGTTTTTGATGTCTATTCGGCGTTTCCGAGCGAAGAATGGGGAGGATTGATACGGAGCCGCGGGCCGCCTGAGGAGGGTGCTACAATTCTCGCGGACTATCAGTACGTCTACGATGATGCCGCGAGCCGTCGCGTTTATGTTTACGATGTCACAAACCTCCGCTATGCCCTTTACGATTGGAAAGATCAAACCCCGCGTCTTTTAGAACAAGGCAATATTGTCCTCGATGATGAGGGCAATGTTCTCTCCCGTATACTCATCAAGACCTACGATGCCGAGCTTCTTGGCTCCGTGAGCGTTCCTTCCACGGAATATGATACTGCGCCGGCTTTCGCTTCGGCGAAAGCTGCTCTTCAGTTGCGGCCCGATGTTGTTGCCTCGGATATTGATAAAACCCCCCCCTCGTTCGTGGCCGACCCCAGTGATCCGAGCCATCTGACGGTAGTCCTCGAATATGGGGATACTGAATATCGTTATCGCTATGACATTCAAGCCAATTCGAGTGTGCTGGCAAAGACCCGTGCATCGAATGAGGACGGTACCTTTCAGGTTGTTGAGTATGATGTCCAGGGTCGCATGACGAGCGAATCCCTAGAAGCCGCCGATGGTACGCTGACCCCCCAAGTGACCTACCGTTACGCGATCGAGGATGACAAGACGATTGCTGGAGACGAAGTTCTCGTGATCGATCACAAGGCCCACACGTTTCGAATCGCCCGTTTGAATGCCGATCAAACGTTAGGCGCGACGTTACGCGTCGGTTTTTATAATGATGCCAGCAAGATCTACTCGCTCCAGGGGCCGGGCGATACGCAAGCCAAATGGTACACCTACGGCCCGGAGGAGAGTGGCGATGGTCTCATGCTGACAGATGACGATACTGAGACAGTTCGTCCCGTGCGCGGTCCGCAGGGGCAAGCTTCCGAAGGCTGGCGTCCTCCCAACGGTGAGAACACGAACGTGGATGAACTGGTTCGTCAACTTAGGGCGAAGTTCCGGACCTATGAGGAGTGTGCGGAAGAAAGACTTCGTTCAGGAGGGAGCATGGCGCTGGCATGCGAGGAGATGTTGGATACGGTCAGCAGTCTCCAAAAAAAGATCGAGGATGAACAATACTCTGGGGGGGGTGTTCCACAATTTTCACAAGGCGGAAATGGGAATAACGATCTGAACTATCACAGTCCCGCGCCGACGCCGGCATATGTCACGACTATGGTGGGGTTGGGCAGCGCGCCGATCGACAATCCGAGCGCGCAGGTGACCTACAATGACGCCAAGACCACAGCAACGATCTCGCTAAACGGACTTGTGCAGGATTGGACTGTTGGTAAGGACGGTATTTTCGGGAGTGGTGATGATGAGATGCTAAAGGTGACTGAGACCGCGACAAAGACCACTTGGTATTACACAGAGGGTCGCGCGGTCCGTGTTACGAGGGTGGAAGGCGACGTCGAAAGCGAACTTGCTCGTTATGAATATCCCGAGACCGGCACAGTGAATGTGATTCAGGCGGATGGGGCTCGTTATGAATATACCTATACGGACGAGAAAGACCCGTTCGGTTCCGCGGAACTGGTGCGGGCCAAGTACGAAAAGGACGGGCAGTGGGTGACCCAGACGTATGAAAATGGTCGCTTGAGTTCCATGTGCGATGGCAACGGGGCGAACTGCACGACCTACAATTATGATATTGCGTTGAACCAGGCTGTTCTGACTTCGGCTACTGGGACCCGGATCGTGAATCTTGGCGGGGATGGGAATCTCGGGACTGCAGATGATTATCTTGTGGGAGGAACAGGTACAACGCTTAGTATCGAAAGAGACGCCGATCAAAAGCTTCAGCGCATTGTGGATTTTACGAACGGCACGACTACAACCTTCGTGTATACCGGTACTCAAGTCACCGTTGCAACGAATTGGACGAGTAGCGGTGGAATGATCAATGAGGTCAGGGTCAACCTCGGTGCGGACGGAGTTTTAGGGACTTCAGATGATCGCCTTCTATATATTAGCGGGATTGATTACAACGGTAAGCCTTTCGTTGAGACGTTTGACGAAAACGGACACATGCTTTCCTGGGAAGGCTATGTGAAGGTCACACGCTTGGATGCGGATGGGCGGTTCTTGCGAGCGGACGACACGATCGCCATGACGGAAGAAGAGGCCGCGAAAGATCTCGTGCATCAATGGATCACTTACTCCTGGACGAGTGTTGAGACAGTAGGTGCATTGTCACTTCCGGAGGACGAGCGCGGGGATGGGCTGGATTGGACGGTTGCAATCTCCACTTACCAAATAGAGGGCACGGAGCGTACCCTGCAGAGTCAGTCGATCTATGAAGTCGGTGCGGATGATGTTTTAGGAACGATTGATGATGTCCTGACTTACGTTCAGGGGTACGACGCGGAAAACAAGGTTCATTACGAACAGACATATGACGCCCAGGGTCGTATCCTTGTCTATAAGAACACGGATACAGGTGACGAGCTTCGCTATACTTATGACGACACGGCGAAGACCGTGACAATCACCTCGAGCGGGAATTATTTCAGACAGGTCTATAAATTCAATGACGACCATCCTGGAGATCTCTCGTTCGCGCGGCTAACCGAAGAGGAGCGCGACGGAATCAAGCGGATATGGGACGAAAACGAACAGCTCGTTTCGGCGTGGCCTTCCCGATTTTTCGTCGGGGATCTAAACTTGCAGGAGTTGCGTGACTCTCTGGCGGCTGAAGGGACGGTGAATGACCTTGTGTTGGAAATGCTCGGTATCACCCGCGAGCAACTGGGTACCGTTACTAGTGAATCCCTTGTTGATGTGCTGAATTCGATTCTCGACATGGACGGTTTTTATAAAAAGGTTGATCTCGATGTCTATCAAGCCAATCTTCCCCAAAACATCCAACAGCTTTTGAAGCGTGTCCAGAGTTCCGATGGTGCGATGACCCAGGACGAGCAAAACCAGTTGAACCGGGCGCTCTTAGAAGAGATCTATTCGGAAGGGCTTATCGAGAGAATGACCCAGGAATTGAGCGACAGCTATGTGACAAGCGTGACGAACAAAGAAGGCATCACGACATTTTTTCAGGACGGCGTGATCTTGTCGGTCGCCAGACGTGATGGAACAGTTCTCAGAACTTACACGCATATTACGGATCCTGTAACCGGCGAGCTGACGGACGTCAACTTTGAAGGAAAAGAGACGCTCGCAAAACTATCGATATGTCTCGACGGCACGACCTCGAATTGCTCGAATTACCGGGTGATCTACGAGAACGGGGTCATACTGGAATATCAGATGAAGGACAATCGTCCGGTGCTTGTGTGGATTGGAGACTCACTGGGCATCGAATTTACGCAGACGACGGATCCCAAGACCGGGGATCTGACGATCCGCTACAACGACGGCCGCACGAACGTTTATTCTCAGATTGCCGGGTTCTACGAAATTCAGAGTTCGATCAATCTTTGGGGTGAGGTCGAGACCTACTGTTACGATGGTTCCAATAGCGTGGCTGCCGCTTGCCGGAACGTCGATTTTGCAGCTTCGCAAGGGAAGATCCAATCCGCGATCGATGCGTTACCTGCTACAGGTATTGATACCGGCACTGCGGAGTTCACGGCCCCGGATATAGTGGCCGGGGATTCAGGTCTTGATTTTTCAGTCGGGGCGGATGGCAGTATCACGTTTTATGCGCCGCGCGATAAGACTGAATGGCAGGATATCCCGAACGTTCTTTTTAACATTTCCGAATTTGGTCATGTGACGATCAATCAATTGGAAGAGAACAAGATCACGCAAGCGATCGAGTTCCGGGCGGATGGGACACTTGCAGGTTTGACTAAAAATGACATAGAAGGCCGGGTCAGTGACACGTATCGTTATGATGAGGGTGGAACGAAAATTCTGAGTCATAGCGTTTATACGTACTATTCCACGGATAAAGAGAATGAAGATTACAGGCTTCTGAAGTTGGTCGAGACCTACAACGTGGCGGATCTTAATACGCGTATCATTAAGGATATCACCGCACCGGAAGGCACGACCACTCCGATCGGAACGCTCGAGAGCCGGATTCATTACCTGGCACGGCATGCCGAGGCTCAAGACGGCGAAAGTCCTATTAACGAGGCTCTGCTTGGTCGGTTCGATTATCTGGGTCTGGGTCTTGTGGACTACACGGAAACTTATCTGAAGCCGCTTACACCCGGCGGAGAACTGCGGTTCTTGTCCTCGGTGCAGCAGCAATACATTGCGTTTCGGCTTGCGCGTAGTATTACTTACAAAAATCCAGCGGGCGGGGGAGCCTGTGGTACGGAATTTTCCGGTTGCGAGATAGTTTCGTATGATGAGCTTACTTATATTCCAGGGACCACGGATATCGATTATACGAGCCGTTACGACGTGCTCGAAAATGATATAGATAATGTGGTTCTCCGGAGCAGGTTTCGGACGGAACAGGTGGATGATCGCAGGACAGTCACTCATGATTTCGGGAATGATTTTACCGAGGACACCGGAGACGATACTTTTACGATCAGCACCACCCTCAAATTGGACAACGATCTCGTCGGCGATATGACCCGCGAGGAATGGGGCGTCGAGTCGTTCGAATATGGTGTTTTGCCTGCAAGCTATACGCACAAAGGCGGCTATAAAGAGGCATACGCAGCCGGTGCTTTCTCGGCGCCCAAGAGTCACACGTTTCAATACGATGTTTATGGAGATGGATCGTTGACGCGCACCAAATCCTATCGTTTCATTGGTGGAGTGGAGACGACGGAAGTTACGTACAGTGAAACCCGGAAACTTCTCGGAAGCGAGGCGGGGTACGAAGGGACTTTGCGGAGCTCACTCTTGGGAGATCTGAGCACTGCGGAGCTCGAGAATTTCAAGGGCCAGGAGTTCACGTTTGCGAAGACCTGGAAATTCGGGTTCGATAGGGATGAAAAGTACCGGGTCGCGAAATCCGAAAGTTACACAGTGACAAGTCGCGATGAGAAGATCACCCGGTCGGTTTCTCGGGATGTGATCGCGGATATTCTGACCTACACGGAACAGCTTCGGATCGATCACGAAAGTGGAGATCTGGATTCTGTGGCCGCCCGCAGGGAACTGCTTGGAGACGCGGATCTTCTTGTGACCTCGGCTGAAGATATGTTCGAGTCCCGGAGTTGGGCCGGCGGGTTCAACGTTTCGAACCGGCTCCTTTTGGACCACAATCTTTCAATCGATATTCTTGGCGACGGAACGTTTAGTCGTTCCAAAACTCTCGAGGTGGTCAGTGGTGCTGAAACCGGGAAGATTAGTTTCAGCGAGACAAAATACGTTGCGCACAACACGCATTTCGACGGAACGGATTCGACGATCGGGACGCTTCTTTTGGGGTCGCTTTCCGGGGACGCAAATTGGGAAGGGGAACATATCAGCCGGACGCAGACCTGGAACGAAGGTTTTGCTGTTTCGCCGACCCGATTCTTTGAAGGGGAATCCTATCAGTTGACATCCGTTGATGGGAAGATCACGCGGAGCGTGAACTGGAACGCGGTCAAAGGAGAGGTTCGTTACGATTATCAGGAGCAGATCAAGGTTCTGTACGATACGATTACGGTGAACGGGATTCATGTCGGGCAGAGTCTTTTGGGGGATGTCTCGGGAAACTCGAATTGGAGCTCCAAGAGCATTCTTTACAGCACAAGTTCCAACGAATCATTTGATGCTACGAATCGTCTCATTGAGTCGGAATATTACCAGGTCATCTCGCGGGACCACTCCCAGACCCGCACGATGAATATCGACCTGTATCATCCTGATGGTTCGCGCGTGAGTTATTCCACTTCAATACGTGCCACCCGCCAAAAGGTCCAGAATCTTCTCTATAATTCTGATGGTTCGGAGAACGCGTCCATTTCCATGCTTCCCGGTGATCGCGAGATATTCAAGAACGTTTTCAATGACCTTGACGACCCGGAGTTTGCACACAATCCGTTTTATCTCGTTACCGGTTCTAACGATGCTTTTAATGTGGTCGGCCGCTATATCACCTCAAAAGCCTATCAAGTGACGGCGCGGGACGGAGATACAACGCATTCTCTCATCATCGATGATCGTGTCCCGGATGATTATCCCATCGTAACCTATCAGCGTTCGGAGCGGATGCGTCTTGCAGACATCGCTGGCGGAGACGTTCAAGTTTTTGACCGCAACACCGGAACTTATGCGACGGTTCACGTGAAGGGCCTTTTGGACAATTTGAACGATTCGACGCTTACGCTTGTGCCGCCTCAGGACACGATCCTTGAAGGTACTACGACGTTATGGAATGCAATCCAATCGGCACTTAGAGTCAACCCATACGCAACTTTTACGATGACCTCATCGAGTTATGTCATGAAAGACGGAGAGGCGGCCGCGACGGCCTTGGGATATTCCTGGAGTTCACGGGACGGGAACAAAAGCTGGAACCTGAGTGTGAATGAAGCGGCGCCTGATGGTTCCGAGGTGACCTTTACGCAAACGCAACGCGTGAGCCATGTAACGGCTCTTGCGGAAGCCAACAGAATCACGGATACAGATCCCACGAAAAAAGCAGAGGCTTTAGCTGCGCTTCAGGGTGATCCTTTGGCTTCGATTACAATGTCTACGCAAGGGGCGGGGGATCCCGTGTATCAGTGGACGAGTTCTGCAGATCCAAATATCAGCTACGCTATAAGTCTCAACAACTCCGTTCCTGTGGGTGTGAACAATGTGCCGACCGGCGTTGAGGTGACCTTCAGCAAGAGCACCCGCGTAAGCCGCGCAAAAGTGATTGAAAATATCGCCCTAGTCACGAATGAAACGCTCCGGAATCAAGAGCTTGAGCGACTGGATGATAACAAAAACTGCGTTTATTTCTATGAACAGCAAGCTGGTGACGATGACCCCGTGTACCAATGGTCGGCTTTGGGGGAGCCGAACGTTTCGTATACTTTAACGATGAATACCCGCGTTCCGGTTGGAATTCCAGTGAATGGTATTTATCCAAGTCATAAGACCGAAGCCTCGTTTAGCAGGAACACCCGCGTTTCGAAAACTCAGGCGCTTGCCCGCATCGTTAGCGATAACGATGGTGCATGGATCGTGAATCCCGAGGACCAGACCGCAGCGTTTAAAGCTTACAATGATGCAGTCCTTGAGGAAAGCGCTTTCTATATAATCCAGTCGGGGATTGCTGACCCGATGCTCCAGTGGACGATCGGAAGTGATCCGAATACGAGTTATACTCTTTCGATTAATGAATCCTGGCACAGCGCGATCTTCAATTATAACAAGCGGGTAAGCCAGACACATGTCGAGGCCCAGTACGCCTCATTGCCGTCGAATGATTCGAGAAAGGTGGCGCTTGGGGCCGCAATCGCGAAAGGTGCGAAAGACAATGCTTTTTATATGTCCATGGGGGATCGAGGCCCGGCGTATCAGTGGACGAACAAGGATGATAAAAATATCAGCTACAGCCTTTCTCTGGATACGAAATTTCCTGTCGGAACTGAAGGTGCTTTTATGGTTCCGCCTGTTGAAACGTTCTCGACTAATGTCCGCGCAAGCGTTGAAGAAGCCGCGAGCCAGGCGCTTCTGGTAGGGTCTCAGGACAACCTTGCCGAGATTTTTGGTTCAGACAAAAAATTCGATCTTAATGAGACGAACGAGAAGTTGGGGGTCTTGGAGAAACGCGGTGTTGCGGTCTTTCGTTCGGTTAGCGATGGGATCGCATTGACCGATGGTGTTGATTCCACCTACCAGTTTGCGGATATGACTGACCCGTATACGAGTTATACCCTTTCGATTAAAACCGGCGTGCCGATGGGCGATCCTTCCGTAAACACCGGCAAAGAAGCGATCTGGGGGGCCACGACGCAGGTGAGTCGTGCCCTAGTTACGGCCAAGCTCAACGATTCGAATACTACGCTCATCGCAGAGGGGGTTACGGTGGCGGAAGCGCTTCAATACGTTGAAAGCTTTTATATTTCCAAGGGGAGTCTTGCTGACGAGAGGCAATGGCAATACCAATGGGCGAATTTCAATGACCCGAACGTAAGCTATAGTCTGCAGGTTAGGAATGACCTGAGCCAGAAAACACTTACTAAAACGATACAGGTCAGTGCTGCGACGGTGGCCGCAGAGCTAGCCGCGGCGATCACTGCCGGAACCATCACGGTGAATGATTCCCGAAAGCTGAAGATCGAAAGAGCTATTGCTGATGGCGTGATCTTTTCTGAGACAATGGGAGATAAAGGGCCGAACTACCAGTGGGCCAGCAATTCCGACAAGAATAAGAGCTACAGCCTTGGAGTGGACACGAAGTTCCCGGTCGGAGAGGGTACGGCAGCCAGTTTCAGGACAGAACTGAGTTTGACCTCAAGCATTCGTGCGAGCCTTGATGAGATCAAGAATAAACTGGGACTTATTGCTGACGAGGCGGATCGTAATGAGGCCCTTGATCGGCTGAGTAAGGGCGGTGTTTCCGTAATAAGTTCCGTCACGGACGGCGCTTCGGTGCAGGACGGTGTGGATCCGACCTACCAATTTGCGGACCCAGGAAATCCTGATATCAGCTACAGCATTGCGATCCGAAGCGGCGTGCCGGTCGGATTACCTAATGGGCAAGGTGTTTACAGCCAGTTTACGAGCGAGGCGAGCTGGAGCATTTCGACGCGCGTGAGCAAAGCGGTCGTTCAGGCATGGCTTACGGAGCAGGGATACTTTTTGATCAACAATGGTATGGACACTGTGGCCGCATTTGCGGACGACGCGATGTATTATCTTTCACAAGCCGGGACGAACGATGAAGGGCAATACCAGTGGACGAGCAGGACAGATCCGAATACGAGTTTCAGTCTGCAGGCGAGCACAGAGTTCAAACAGGTAACCCTGATCACGACAACACAGGTGAGTGTTGAGACTGTTCAAAAGGAGCTTAGTAAGGTTATTGATGCCGGGACAATCACGAAGACAGATACGAGAAAGGCGGCGATCGAAAACGCCATCGTTGACGGAAAGATTTTTTATAAAAGTCTAAGCACTGAAGGGGCTAACTATCAATGGTCAAGTGAGACGGACAGGAACGAAAGTTACAGCCTCGGTGTGGACACGATATTTCCCGTGGGGAGTGGCGCCACCGCGGGATTCAGGACGGAACTTACGCTTACAACCAATGACCGGGTGAGCATTGCGCTGGCCGCTGCAGAAGCCGAAAAGATCGAGGAAAATGTCGATATTGCGGAAGCCCAGGCGAAACTTGCGATTCCGGGAATTGCCGTGACGCGTTCCGTGACGGACGGTGTTCTTGATACGGACGGCATTG
>Ga0265297_10003308_pt1 | contig 29602 bp, 43 predicted proteins | sample Munlanlwell13791_FD_192502 | JGI IMG/M metagenome (GOLD analysis project Ga0265297, IMG submission 192502) | Leachate microbial communities from a municipal landfill in Southern Ontario, Canada - Leachate well 137-91 | ecosystem: Engineered > Solid waste > Landfill > Unclassified | place...
CGGGGTGCCTGCCCCAGACCGTGGGCGGCTACCTCGACCTGCCCGGCCTGACCAGCCTGACGCCGGGGTGCCTGCCCCAGACCGTGGGCGGCTACCTCTACCTGCGCGGCCTGACCAGCCTGACGCCGGGGTGCCTGCCCCAGACCGTAACCGGCTACCTCGACCTGCCCGGCCTGACGGAAAAAAACAGAAAAGAAATACTGGCCGCGTTGAAAAAATGAGGAAGGCATGACCCACCCCGATCTATTCCAAAAGACGCCATGAACTTTGAGGACGCAAAATCTTGCCAGACCGTTTGGAAATCACGCGAACTTCTGGCTGTGGCGTGCCAGTTGGTCGAAGCCGGTCTGCGGTGCCTAAACGCTGGTATCCCGTATTTTGGCCCCGACGACGTGCCGGAATCATTCACGGCGGATGGCCAGGGGTTAACGGGTAGCGCAGTCCACATGTTGCGTGCGGCACACATTATCACGGATTACTACGGGCACCATCCGGAAGATGGGGTTATGCACGGCCGGCGCCGATCCAAGCGCGAGTCAGCGAACGGGAGGAAGATATGCCTTTATCAACTGACCGGGCGCGGGTTGGCGGAGGCGTTTCTGGAACGGCACGGGCGTATGGTGGCGGGAATGCAAAGGGAGTTGGCGATATGACCCCCACATGGCAAACCGATGACGGGCGCATACAGCTTTACTGCGGCGACTGCCTGACGATCCTGCCGCACATCGGCAAGGTGGACGCGGTGATTACTGATCCGCCGTATGGAATAAAAATGGATGAAGGTTTTGAAGGTTTTGAAGGTTTTGGAGGTTTTGGAAAGCCGATTTCCAGAAAACGGTATGTCGGCGGATGGGATAACGACAGACCTTCAGCGGAAACATTTCAAGCAATAATCGGCATGAATATACCGACGTTTATTTTCGGCGGTAATTTCTTTTCTGATTTGTTGCCCCGTTCAACTCATTGGCTGGTGTGGGATAAAAGACAAACCATGCCGACTTTTGGCGACTGCGAACTGGTATGGACTAACAGTATCAGAAAATCGGTAAAGATTATCTCAAAAGAATGGAACGGCTTGCTTGGAAAAGAGGAAAGTCGCCAGCATCCCACACAGAAGCCAGTCAAAATTGTGGCGTGGATTATTGACGGTTATGTGGCGAGGGGGGGGGATATGCGCGGATTGCTTCATGGGTTCCGGCACGACCGGCATCGCCTGCATCCGCACGGGGCGCAAGTTTATCGGCATCGAAATAAGTCCTGAATACTTCGAGGTTGCGAAAAACCGAATCCAGATCGAACTGCAACAACAGTTGTTAAAATTATGAAACCTGAAAACACCTTTGACCCCATCCTGCACCGCTACACCATCGCTGGCCGCCCCGTCCCTTCCGTCACGCAAGTCCTGCGCGACCTGATCCCCGGCTGGTCGGCGTCGGACTGGTACTTGGAGCGCGGGAGAGCCGTCCATATGGCCGCCGCCTTCATTGCGCGGAATAAGTCTTTTGACTGGGACCCGCAGATCGAGGGTCAAGTTGCGGCCCTTCGACGCTTTTTTACGGAGGTCAAACCAGTGGTCGTCGAGACTGAATTTCCAGTGTATTCCGCGCGATATCAATACGCGGGAACCTTGGATTTACTGGTTGATGGTCGGCAGAATGTGATAGCGGATTTTAAGTCAGCGCTTACATCGGCCGTCCCTTATCAGTTAGCCGCCTACGCGTTGGCTCAAAACGAAATGGGCTTCCCAATTGTCGGCCGGGGTTACGGCGTCGAGATACGCGAAAACGGAACATATAAAATGTCGGAAGTCTACGACCTGCGAAAATATCAACAGGACTGGTTAAACCTTTTGGGGTCTTACAACGTGCGGAGAAAATGCGGGATTAAACAAATGGAGGATGCGGCATGACGGAAGCAATCGCAACGGTAGAGGCGCTCAAGACGGAAGTCGCTCCGGTGGTCCAGCGGGCAAACGAACTGGTGATAATCACAGCCGATGACTACGCGGGCGCGGCGGAGTTTTGCAAGACCGTCAAGGGCGCACAGAAGCGGGTGACGGAGTTTTTTGCCCCGATGGTCAAAGCAAACCTGGAGGCTACCAGGGCCACGAACGCGGCTAAGGCGCAAGTGCTGGACCCGCTTATGCAGGCCGAGGGCGCGATCAAGAAAAAACAATTGAACTGGTCTATGGGGCAGGAACGCATTCGGCTGGCCGAGGAAGCGCGACTGAATGCCATCGAAGCCTGTCGGGCGCGTAAGGAGCGGGAGAAGGCGGAAGCCGAGGCCCGGCGCCAACGACAGATCGAAGAAGACGCCCGCCGACTGGCCGAAGATGCCCGACGTAAGGCGGAGAAGGCAAAGGGCGAGGAACGGGCCCGACTGGAAGCGGAGGCGAACAAGGCGGACCGGACGGCAACGGCAGCCGCAGCCAAGGCGCAGGCCAAGGAGGAAGCAGCGGCGAACGTCCAAACCAATACGGTCACGGTGGCCAGCATCAAGCCGGACGTGAAGGGCCAGAGTGAAAGGACCACATTTAAGGCCCGCATCATTGACGTGGCCAAAGTGCCCCTCGAGTACATGGTCCCGAACATGGACGCCCTAAACGCGATTGCCAAGTCCACGAAGGGCGCAATCACAATCCCGGGTGTCGAGATGTACCCGGAGACGACGATGGCGAGTTCGAGCAAATAAACGCGGTAAAATCAAATCAAAGGAGGTGTCAGATGGTCAAGAAAACGACAGCGGTGGAAACGACGGAGCCGGTGAAACCCGCGCCGTTATCACTGGAAGATAAAATCCTCGTTCAGGCGTCTATGGATGCCGTCAATCTGCTGAAATCAGACTGGCCGCAAATCTACCAGGCGTATCGCAAAGCGCATATCGAATCCGGCGAGGAAAAATTTGCGTTTAACATCGGCTTAGGTATCAAGCTCCAACCGGAAGCGAGCGACGTGAAGGTGACAGTCAAAGCGGCATGGAGCATCAAATACGAGGACGAAACCGAACCGGCGACGGTGAGCAACCAGCCGGATATGTTTCGGGCGTAGGCGGGATAAATAATCCGGACATGGCGTCCCGGATAACAAATAACGGGGAATGACGCCACCCCTGACAGCCGGGAAAGACCGGCATCAATAAATAAAACAAGGAGGATTGGTCATGGCAGAAAACGAAACAGGATTAATGCAACGCAACGAGGAAGGTGACATCCGCACAATGGTGGCGGCTGTCAGGAATCGGCTGGCGGCCGTCCGCGAGTTGATGAAGTCCGAACTCAAGGGGCCAACGAGGGAACACCCCGAAGGCCGGGACTATGGCGTAGTGCCGGGGACCAAAAAGAACGTATTGCTACTTCCCGGCGCCGAGAAGATCGCGCTCATGTTCCAGTTCGTGCCGAGTTTTGAGATCACGCATGAGGACTTGCCGGGCGGACACCGCGAATATCACGCCACCTGCACGTTGACCCACGGACCCAGCGGGCGCGTGGTCGGCCAGTGCGCGGGGTCGGCGTCCACGATGGAAACGAAGCACCGCTACCGAGGGGCATCCGGTAAGACCTGCCCGGCGTGCGGAGCTATGTCCTGCAAGGCGTCGAAGAAAGAATGGGGCGGCGGATATTATTGCGACGCCAAGGCGGGCGGGTGCGGGACACGGTTTAAGCCAGGGAGCGATGAGTGCAAGGCGCTTGACGAACTCCCAACAACGAAGCAGGAAAACCTTGACCCGGCGGATCAATTCAACACAGTCAACAAGATAGCGCAGAAACGGGCCTATGTCGGGGCCGTCAAGGGCGCATCGGCGGCGTCGGAAGTGTTTACGGCCGACTTGGAGGACGGTCCGCCGGTAGAAGGAGTCGAGCCACCGCGCCCCCCGGTAACCATGCCGGTAGAAACAAAAGCAGGGAAGTCGGCGCAACCCGTTGGCGCTGAACCGCCCCCGGGCAACACCCACACCGTCACCGGCCCCATCGAAGCCGTGTCCGTCAAGGAATCCCCGCCGGACGCCAAGAAGCCGTGGAAGAAGTACGGCGTCAAGATTGGCGACAACTGGTACGCCACGTTTGACGAGAAGGTGGGTGCTGCGGCCGTGAAGGGCGTAACCGTGACTATCGTCTACATGACCAACGCCAAGGGCTACCACGACATCGTAGCGCTGCAACCGGCCGGCGCGGCCACGGACACGCCAGAAGAACAGGGCGACACCCATGAAGGCGAGCCCTCTACCATTGAGAAGATAGAAATATTCTGGAGTGAGGCCGGCCTACCGATCGGCAAGCTGCTCACCCTGCTCCGCAAGGACAAACTGATCGGCGAGTACGACGACCTTGGGAAGCTGGCCGAGAACAAGCAAGCGGAAGTCCTGGCGGCAATCGGCGTGTATGCGTCGCGGTGCAAATAATGGACAAGGAGGGTGTCAGTCGTATGGACCGCAAACCAGACAGCGGGAATCTGACGGCTGGCATCCTCTGGGAGAGAAACATGAAAACTCGACGACATCGTAATAATTCGGTTCTACCTCCGGTTCTTGATGCGTGTTGCGGCGGACGGATGTTCTGGTTTGATAAGAATGACGAGAGGGCACTATTTATTGACAAGCGCCGCGAGTCGTTGGTGGCTGATTCATGCCAAGGACGCCGGCGCATCGAAATTGCACCTGACCAGTTAGCGGACTTTACCGCGCTACCGTTTCCAGATTCGAGCTTTGCGCTGGTTGTCTTTGATCCGCCGCACTTATTGCGTAATGGCAAGACAAGTTGGATGGGGAAAAAATACGGACGACTGGAAGGCGACTGGCAAACTGAATTGCGGCGGGGATTTGTAGAGTGTTTCCGAGTGTTGCGACCGAAAGGAACGCTGGTGTTTAAGTGGAACGAAGGAGACGTGCCGGTGTCGCGGGTGTTGGCCTTGACGCCGGAGCGGCCGTTGTTTGGAAACCGATGCGGGAAGACGGCGAAGACACACTGGATCGTGTTTCTTAAACCGAACAAGACGACCAATATTCTCTGGGCGGGTAAGTCATGTACACGACCGGCGGCAGGGAATATTTGACGTAAGGCGATTATCTCGACAACGATCACGCAGGATCAATCCTACGCCATGTACACGACCAAAGGCGGCAAAGGGACGTTGGCGGGACGCGAACGAACGTAGGGCAAACAAAAAACATGGGCGTACAACATCATATTGTGGCTTTGAGTGGTGGGAAGGATAGTACGGCTATGGCTTTGCATTTACAAGAGATCGAACCTGAAAAAGATTTCATTTTTGCAATTACACCGACTGGCGATGAACTCCCGCCCATGGCGGACCACTGGCATAAGTTGGAGTGTTTGCTTGGAAAACCTCTGATTATTGTTTCGCCAGGATTTACGCTGGTTGACCTGACGAAGAAATGGAATATGTTGCCGCGATTTAACGCCCGATTCTGCACAAAAATGCTCAAGATTATTCCGTTCAAATCTTGGGTCTGCAATCATCTTCCTGCCGTGTCCTATGTCGGCCTCCGGGCCGACGAGGAAGGCCGCACCGGGATGGAAACCGATGATCTTGGACTTTTCTTCTCTACCAGATTTCCGTTGCGCGAATGGGGATGGGGAATCTGTGAAGTGTTGGCGTATTTGGATAAACGCGGCGTGACTGTACCGGCACGCACGGATTGCGCCAGGTGTTTTCACCAGACACTGCACGAGTGGTGGACACTATGGACGCAGTACCCGGACATCTGGGCGAGCGCCGTTGATGATGAGGACAGAACTGGACATACATATCGCTCGGAAGAACGGGACACATGGCCGGCCAGCTTGCGGAAATTAGCCGAGGCTTTTGAAACGCGCGGTGAACCACCGCAAAGAGACAGAACAAGCGGTTGTCGGGCGTGTCAGATATAACGGGGCAAATATAGCAACATGAAATGTCTCTGGCATAAATGCGGCGCAGAATTTACCCCGACGCAAAAGAACCAGAAGTTCTGTCCGGGTGGCAAGTGCCAGGTGGCGTACAACAACTACCGAAAATTGCACGGACATCACTTAATCCCGCGCATTGAACAGAAATTACAGGATGCGGCCAATGGACAAGAAAAGCCGGTTGACCAAATGCTGAACGAGATCGTGGATATGGCTATACCGACACCTGGTAGACCGTTGACGGACTCCGAGATTAAGGGCGTCAATGAGATTGTGTTGAATGTGGGAGAGGAAGGGAAGGAACCATGATTGACTTTTTTATACCCTGTATCCCGCCAAAATCCACACACCAGGCGGCGCTGCGAATCCTTAAACGCCACGACGGCACACAGTTTGTCGGTAAGTTTGCGACATCAAAGGGCAAGCGCGTGGAGGGTGAACTGATGATGTTATTCGCACCGCACCGGCCGCCAGCGCCGATGCAAGGACCGTTATCGCTCTGGGTGACTTGGTCGTATCCCTGGCGTAAGTCCGAAAAGAAGATCAACCGAGAGCGCGGAGAAATGCCCTGCGACGTGCGGCCAGACTGCGATAACCTGGCGAAGTTTGTTTGCGACATCCTTACCCGGCTGGCGTTTTGGAATGACGACGGGCAGGTATGCGATTTACGGTTTAGAAAATATTGGTCAAATACCCCAGGCATAAGAATAAATATTGACTCGAACGATATAATTACGGAGGGAAATAATGCAGGTCTATAAAATATCTGGATGGGATAAACATTTTGAAAACAACCGCACCCGCGAGTTAAAGGTATTGTCGTGGGTGCCGTTTCCAAATAAGCAAGACGGGGACGGATACACCGAACTTATGGCTCACCGGGAAGCCGCCGCGTATTTCGGTTGCTGGTGTGCAATTGTAGAAGTCGCATCCAAATGCGACCCTCGCGGTACCCTCCTGCGAGACGGTCAAAACGGATCAAAAAGACCCCACGACGCCGCAAGTTTGTCGCGAATGACGCGAATTTCGGAAAAGATTTTGAAAGCAGCAATAGAAAAACTTGTAGGTATAGGCTGGATAACGATTTATGACGATCCCGCACTTGGGTGCGACGATCCCACCCCCGTCGCCGCACTTGGGTGCGCCTCGCGTGCGCGCGTTCCTGAAGGGAAAGAAGGGAAAGAAGGGAAAGAAGGGAAGGGAAGCACCGCACCTGAAATACCCCCCTCTTTGAACACCCCAGAATTTATGAAAGCATGGGAAGATTGGAAACAACACCGCAAAGAAATTAAGAAACCATTAACGGATCAATCGGTAAAAATGCAGATGAAGGATTTTGCCGAATGGGGAATTATAAGATCAATCGCTGCAATCGAACATACGATTAAAAAAGGATGGCAAGGAATACGGGAGCCTGATGCAAAGACACCGGGAAATCTATTACCTCTCGCCGGCCAACGCAAACCCTTCCCCGGTGAGACCCTAAAAGTTCTCGACGAACTCCGGTCACAACGCGCGATAGTTTACAACCGGAACGAAGTCAACGGGACAATCCCTGACACCAAACCGGAGGCGCAAAAAAAACATCGGGAACTTAACGCGAAGATTCGGGAGCTTGAACAATCGCTGTTAAAATAAAGGAATGAAAGGACGCCATGCCAACAAAACCTAAAAAGGGGAAGTGGGTGAAACGGTTTGTGGTGCAGGTGAATTACAATTACGGAAATGAAAAAAAAGATTGGCGTGATAGTCCGGGGTGGAAACCATTTAAGACAAAACAAGAGGGCTTGTTGGTATTAAAACGCACATACAACAATAAAGATTTTCACCTAATCGAACGCTGGGAGCGCGTCGTGTCCGCAAAGTGAGGGGTTATGGGAACGAAAATACCTTGGGCAACTGACAGTTGGAATCCTATATCGGGTTGCGATCCTATCAGTGAAGGATGCAAAAACTGTTATGCCCGGCGCATGTCGCATCGTTTGGCTGGTAGATTTGGGTATCCTGAAAGTCCGCATGAGTTTGATGTGACGTTACACCCCGACCGTTTAGAGTTGCCGTTGCATTGGAAGAAACCGCGCATGGTATTTGTTAATTCGATGGGGGATTTGTTTCACGACGATGTAAAAGACGAATGGATTAAGACTGTGTTCAATGCGATGGCAACCGACATTCTTCAACCGTGTTGGCACACTTATTTGATTTTAACCAAACGTCCACAACGAATGGCGGATTTCTTTGTTAAGAATACGACGCGCGGAACATTGCCGTGGAAAAATATTTGGCTTGGCGTGACGGCAGAAAACCAGGTGCGGGCAGACGAACGAATACCTGTTTTGCTTTCCATCCCAGCGGCGGTGCATTTTGTGAGTGTTGAACCAATGTTGGATCAGATGTTTTTGAGGGGATACTTAATACATCCCGGCAATAAACTCGACTGGGTAATCGCCGGACCAGAGACAGGGGCGGGTGCGCGACCATGCAACCCCGCATGGATTTTTGATCTTTGGAAACAATGTCACTTGGCTTGCATACCTTTTTTTGACAAACGCGATTATGTAAATCTCGAACGTCGTTGGCCAGACGCTAAGGCCGACAAGGTGGAGGGCGGCAAATGAGCGAAGATAAAAAATCGTGTGAGAATTGCTTAAATCGAAAACATAACGGAGATTGCAAAACCCCGAAACAGGCGAACGGGAATTTTTCGTGTTGGCAACGCAATCCCTCTCTCTGGCTCTCCATCCCGCCGGACACGAAGGATTTTAATGATAAAGTTGAAATATGGATGTTTTGGCGTAGAAAATCCACAAAACCTTGGACAATTATAAAGGTCGGGTATTTCGATCAGATATGCGCTTATTTATACGGAAGATGGACAGAAGTTTCAAAACTTAGCGGTCAATGGCAGGGTCCGATAACACCACACGAAGGGGCGCGATGAAAAGTCTTAAAGCACAACTCGAAGATAAAAACCTGATAGTAAATAAACTCTACAAAGACCGCGACAACTGGAAGGCCCGTGCGCTGGCATACAGGGAAATTATAAAAAGAGCACGAAGTCTTGCGTTAGACGACTATACAGGAAGCGTCGTGTTGGTTCTCAACGAGGCCGACAAATTGGATAAGGAGCCCAAATGAGCAAACCTTTGACAGTGGAGCAGATGATCGCGAAGTCTTTTGTTGAGGCTCCAATTTCAATAAGCGCATGGGGCGACAAGGGGTTACGGGTTCTTGCCAAGTGCGCCCGCCGGTTCGTGCGGATGGAGGAAAAACAAAAAGATTCCAGCGTAAAACGCATAAGGTCTAACACTCTTTGCGGCAAATGTGATAACAAGATAAATTGCGGTTGTTATGGAAATAGCGTGATCGAATGTACAGGATTCTCGCATAAATATTAGCAGAATAACATGTCGCAAAACAAGGAGGGGAAGTAAATGAGTATTATACGAATCGGATACAACGAGAGTTTGCCGAGTATTGTATGGAGGTTCGTCCGAGCAATTTATTGGATGAGTCATCGGCCATCATGGGCAAACCATTTCTGTGCCGGAGAATCTGGTAGTGGTGAATGGAGTTGTAGGTCTGGAGTTGGAAGTATTTGCGGCTATTGCAAACAACCGTATAAGGAGTCCAAATGAGCAAACTTTTGACAGTGGAGCAGATGATAGATAAATGTTTTACCGAAACCGTAGTGAGTTGTGTTACTTACACGGAAGTAGATGCAAGAGAACTGGCCCGTGCCGCCCGCCGGTTCGTGCGGATGGAGAACGAGCAGAAGGAAAAACTTGAACGTCAGAAACAAGACAGGGAATATCTGAAAACACACAAGCCACCATGCCACTTATGCGAAAGAGGATTTCCGTTGGATGGTTCCGGTAAATATCATATGCCAAGTCAAAGCCTTGGAATGATACCTATAAGTCCATGCGTTAATGTTAAACTCCCAAAGCACTTCGGCGAAATGAGATTCAAGTCCGCGTGTTGCAAAACAAGGAGGGCGGGAAAATGATCTGGGTAATTGGAATGCTGTTCACTTATGGACTGACAATGGTGGACGACAAGACGGAAGACACATGGGCGCATGCCCTCAAACTAATGTTGTCCGTAACACTTCTTTGGCCATTGTTGCTGGGCGTGTTTGTGGCGATGGCGATGAAAGAGTCGGACAAGGAGAAAAAATGAAATCTTTATTGCCACTCGCGGCAGCCGGGATGCTGCTGTTTGCGGGATGCGACGCATTCGACCAAACTCCGGTCAAGGTTCGCGTCATGGTTGTTTGGACGCTGGATGATTACGTAAGATCGCCGTCGTGCGGTGGCCAAGTTCCATACCCGCACACGATAGTCGAAAGATTGGATACCGGAGAACGTGTGTTTCTTAAAGGACATACATGGGGAAATACCGGCGACGTGTTTTCAATCAGACAATGCAACTTACGTTGGTAAAGGAGCGATTAAATGAAACGTCTATCTCTACTCGCGGTAACATTGGCGATGCTGGCGGTGACGATACAAGGACAGACAAGTGATGTTTCCGGAATAACTGTTTATCCCGACCGTTGGGAAAGAAATTGTTTTGTATCCGAAATCGAAGGAAAACTAATTTTATGCGCCAAAGCACATGAAATCGTTTCTTTCGATATTGCCAGTCAAAAACTTGTTTTGCCGTATCCTGAAATATTTACTCGACTTCTTGTTGGTCAGTCCATGACAAACCTCGTCAACGACCTTGCCAAAAGCGGGGATATTTGCCGGGTGAAGGGACATTCATGGGGAGCATATGTTCTAAAATTAACAAGTGAAGACGGCAAAACAATAGATGTAACTTTTGACGCCGATGTCTTCCCGTTTACAAAAAATTGGCGAACTTGTCGCATCTGCGGAAAGTGCGAGTCGAAAAGTGAAGGGGAATGGAAATAGCAACCACAACCGAACGACGGGAGGATGAGAAATGAAGTACATGCACACTCTAAATAATCAGCCAGCTTCTTATGATGGACAACAAATATGTTTTTCAACCTTCACTCAGCCGATTCGATTGTGTAGAGATTTGAGACAGATTAAAAAAGAGAGAAAATTAACTATTAAATGGCGATTAAAACAGGGTTATGTTGCTGATTATGCAATATTCGGTCACAGAAGAATAAGGGAGGATGAGAAATGAAAACAGTAATACTTGTATTTTTTGCGACAATCTTCTTGGGATGGGCAGTTGTTCGGATTGAACGCGGCGTTAATTTTTCAATGAATTGTTCTCAATATCTGAAACGAGCAGCAGATGCTAATACTATTGAATTAGCGCAAGCCAACCTCAAGACTGCTATCGAATATGCCGAACACGAATCTTTAACCAATGGTGTTGTTTCGATCTTTCTGCATCAGCCGAGCAACGACATCGGGTTTTGGTATAGCAATCTGATTGCTTCGCAGAAGGAATTGGGTCAGGTAACAGCAAATACTACGCAGCTGGAAAAATCCAATCTGTTGATGAAGTTGCGAGAAACACTAACCGACAACAGCAAAGAAGGTACAACAATTACCCGTCCCAAAGGTATATCTATCTATCCCGCCAATTCATTATTCTTTTGGTGGGCTATAATAGGGTTTGGAGTATCGGGCTTGATGTTTGTTTTAATGGCTTTTGAATATTAAAGGAATATTTAACATGAAAATCTTTAACGAACATGGCAAACCAAATCCGGTAGAACAGGACGGAGTGTGGTTCGAGCCGACAGAACGCCGAGCCGCAAGGATTGGTGAAGATTATTGGAACGATCACTGCGGCAGGATAACGAAATGCGGCGGGTGTGACAACTGGTTTTCGACTTGGATTATGTTCCCGATTCCCGCCCCTGTGCCGGAGCAATTAAAGGCCATCGGAATGAAACTCGACGGGGACAGGCCGAGGGAGTGTAACGAGGGAGATAAAATATGGCATGGTAGGGCTGTGACGTACTATGAAGAATGGGAACCGATGATCCGCTGGCATTTGGTAAAGGACGAACCCCAAAAGTCAAAACCAAAAGAATATTATCCAATCAATCCCGGAAAGACTATTCGCTTCCAAGATTCTGGCGAATATAAAAATCGTTTAATCGAGTTATTCAGAACGGATAATGGTTGGTTTATAAAAGCAAGTTCTGAACAAGTTGGAGAAATTATAACGCACAAGATGGGGCTGACTGATGATGCGTTTTGCGCCCTATTGAAACTCTATGCGTGTTATCAAGAAGAAAACAAAATTAAGGGCGAACCCGCGAAGGCGACGGGGGAGAATTGTCTTAATTGTGGAAGGGATAATCGCTTTTATTGCATACCTAAATGTCAGGGATGGATTCCCAGGCCGCCCGTCGCCCAGGCCGGGCCAGGCGGTGAATACATCTACCTGAAAGAGGGCGATGTAATTAAAGAGGGCGACGAGTTTGAGTTAGGTAAAGGAAACTGGGTGGCAACGGGTGATGCCAGACAAATTGTCAGCGCGTTAAAAATAAGAGCAGGCATAATCTACCGCCGCAAAGTTGAACCCGTCCAGCCGCCTAGGGGGGAGGATGCGACCGCCAAACTTCCGGATTGCTTTTTTTGCCATAAGCCGCAAACGAAACCGGGAGGACTATTGTTTGGCCCGCCGAATGATGAAGACTGCAGCAGAAAAATACATGTTTGCGTAGATTGCTGGTCGAATATCAACCCGTACCCAAGGACGGCGAAGGTGGAGGATGTGCCAAAATCGAAAGAGGCGGATTCGATGGAGTATGTCCGTACGTGGTGGGTTATTCTTAATTTGTGCGAGGAACTCGGATTAGATATGTCGGGAAAAGGAACTCCAGTCGAACGGATTGTGGCCTTTATCCGCTCCCTTTCCGAGAAAGCAAAAACGCCGAAGGTGGAGGATACGCCAGACTATCAATCCCTGTGGCAAGAGATTCGCTTCTGTTGCGAAAATAATGGTATGAATATCCCATCAAGCAAAGCAAATCAGATGGATATTATCGCTTTCATCCAATCCCTTGCGCGGAAGGCGGGGGAAGAGAGGTATAGTACAAATGAAAGTTGTACTCACTGGTAATGTTAAACAGTTGGAAAAAACGCTCAAGGGCAAACAATATAATTATTGGCGTCGCAAGGCCAAGTCCTACGAAAGAATCATTCGAGAAGCAAGCGCAATATCTTGTAAAAACAGAACTTGGTATGAAATGGTTTGTCTCTTTAGGAACAAACTCGATGAAGCTGATTTCTGGAGGGGTAAATTGAAAGTCCGGTGCAATAGGTGGAGCAAAGAATGTATTGTACGTGATTGTTTTCATGCTATATATCACGACAGGAGTGATGATTGCGCTATTGATCCATTCTGTAGCCATAAAAATAAAACCTGCAAATGCGTCCCGAGAAGGAGGGGAAAATGATAGACATATTAGCACCTGATCCGACATGTAGAACTTGTGTAAGACTTTGTAATCTTCGCGCTGCCATGTCGCAACACGAATTAGATTGTCCCACGGATTGTAGGAGTTATACAATGTTTTCCGAACAACCCGCGCCGCAGGTTGCGCTGCCATGCCCTGTATGCGGTGATGATAAATGTATGGCGGGTCATTCTATACTCCTCACCGGCGACTTCATGCCGGTCAAGACCGCCGCGCTTTTGGGGTACAATGAAGACGATCTCAAACAAGATATTGAAAGGATAAATGCGGAGATCTTCGCGCAAATTAACGGACTGCCGCATACGGAGACAACGGAAACAGGGACAGTTGAATTGTTCTTATTACGTGGCGAAGTGGCGAGATTACGGAGGGAACGTGATTGTATCTTGGCAGTCCTGAACGACGGCGCGCTGGCAGATGAAACGGTCAATAAAGTCGTGTTGGATATATGTGATAGGAGTGGTTTGCAAAATGAACGGGAAGAAATTGACGACGAAGTTAAAGAAGAAATAAAAACCATTTGGGCAAAGATTATCCAAGACGCCTACCGCGCCCGCGTGCTGGCGGAGGTGGAGAAGAAAAGGGTAGCATGAAAAATGAATAAAGTATTACCTCGTCACGTTGAATTCGCAAGAAGGTTGGCCGGAGGTGAAGCCGCCTCGGTAATTTACCGGGATCTTTATCCTAAGTCTAGACTATGGAAGGATGCGGTCGTGCATGTTAGAGCGTCGGAGTTGGCCCGTAAGGTTGCGGTAAGGGTGAAGGCCATCCAATGCAAGGCCGAGGACGCCACGGTCGCCACAATCTTAGAGCGCAAGCAAGCCTTAACCGAGATTATCCGTGGACGGTTGGGTAATTTTGTGACCGCCGGTGCCGACGGTGTCATTCCAAACATTGGGCCGGAGAATCTTAACTCGGCGGCATTGGAGATGGTTGAGTCGCGTTGCATTACCATGGGTGAGGGCGACGGGAAAAAAGACGCCGTTGTGACCAAGGTTAAGGTTAAAGACCAGGTTGCGGCTATTTCGGAGCTCAACAAAATGGAAAAGGTTTATGTTGATGGTGGTGGCGACCGGCAACTGGTTATTATCCTCCGCGACGCTCCCCGCATCGGGGTTGAAAAACCGGCGATAGATGTATCGGGTCCTAAGAGGATCGCGGGACGTAGGGCAAAGTAGAGGGTGTTTATTTTGAGTATTTAATGAAAACCGAGCAAGTCGAGTTTAAAATCAGTTATTGGCCGAAGCAGTTAGCGGCGTGTAGGGCGGCTGACACACATAAATATACGCTATTTGGCGGAAGCCGCGGGCCCGGAAAAGCTCTGGACATAAATACGGAGTTGCCTACTCCGGACGGATGGCTGCCGTTATGGGCGCTGCGAGTAGGCGACAAAGTAATTGGTCGTGACGGACTTCCATGCACTGTGACGTGGTGCTCTCCGGTCTGGAATAATAGGTCGTGTTATCGGTTGACCTTCGACGACGGGGCCGTTGTTGTTGCCGACGCCGAGCACGAATGGCTTGTGTTTTCAAAGGATGACCGAGTTAATTTAAAACACCGGACGGAAGAATGGCGGGCGGCCAGGCGGATTCGGAGGACGAAACGTGGAAAGGGCAAGAAACCGTGGTTGGCGATACGCAACGCCGAACGTGCTAAGGTTAATACAATTTTTTTACAGCCACCAACCGGTCGGATAGTCACTACTGATTATATCTCAAAGACTTTAACGGTTCAGAATGGACGCGAGGTTAATTGGTCTATTCCGTTATGCAAGCCGTTTGATTGCCAAGAAGCAGAGTTACCAGTCGATCCGTATGTGTTGGGTGTGTGGCTGGGAGATGGTTCTAAATGTGGCGGGTCTTTTACGACCGCGGATCAAGGTGTGTTGGACCAAATTCATGCTCACGGGTTTGAAACTACAAAATGGCGGAGTGCAAAATATGCTTACAATATTACAGGATTCAAAACCATGCTTAGGCGTGTAGGGCTTCTTAATAACAAGCGTATTCCTCGCGTATATATGCGGTCAAGTCTACAACAACGCTTAGAGTTGATTCGCGGATTAATGGACACGGATGGGTTTTGCGACCGTGATGGATACGCAGAGTTTAATAACACAAACAGGTCGCTCGCTCAAGACATGCTTGAGCTTTTGCGTTCGGTAGGACTGAAGGCGGCATCTTCCGAAGGCCGTGCAAAATTATATGGTAAGGATTGTGGGCCAACATGGACTATTAGAGCAAGCGGCCCGGTTCCACTTTTTACGTTGCCGAGAAAATTAAATAGGCAAAAGTTATCGGGGTTCAACGGGATAAACAGTTTCCGTTATATCGTGAAATGCGAGTCGGCGCCATCCATACCTGTTGCGTGCATCGAGGTTGATTCCCCTGACCACCTTTACCTGTGTACGCGTAATTGGATTCCAACGCACAATTCCCGATGGATTCGTTGGTATCTATTGGAATATCTACTGCGGTGTCGGGCTGAGGGATTAAACGGTGTTCATGTAGGATTGTTCTGCGAGGACTATGTGTCTTTGACTGACCGACAGATCAGCAAGATCACGACGGAGTTTCCGAGATCGTTAGGCGAGGTTAGGAAGTCCACGACGGAAGGACTTGGTTTTCATTTTCACGATGGAAACGGGTTTCTGGCCTTACGCAATCTTGACGATCCCAGTCGTTATCAGTCGGCAGAATTTGCTGTAATTGGTGTTGATGAACTTACAAAAAACCCGCTGAGCACGTTTAATATTCTTCGTGGGTCATTGCGTTGGCCGGGGATTAAGGAGCCAAGGTTTGTTGCCACGGCAAATCCAGGGGGTATCGGCCATGTTTGGTGTAAATCGTATTGGATTGATCGCGCCTTCCCGCCCGAACTTCAATCTGAGGCCGGTCAGTTTGTCTTTGTGCCGGCATTGCCGTCCGATAATCCCAGTCTCCCGAAGTCGTATTGGGATATGCTCAACACCTTGCCGGAACCATTGCGTCTGGCCTGGGTTGAAGGGCGATGGGACGTGTTCACCGAGCAGGCGTTCGCGTTCAATCCTAATATTCATGTGCTTCCTAAGCCGTTGCCGGTCCCAGCCAATGCGCCACTTTATATGACTTTCGATTACGGATTTAGCAAACCATATTCAACGGGTTGGTGGTGGGTGGATGCGGATAAACGGTTGTATCGTTTTACGGAGTTGTACGGCGCCATGCCTGGTGGGATGGATATTGGGTTGCGACAATCTGACGACGAGATTGCCGAGCGTATTGTCGCGCATGAGAAACGGGAGGGGTTAGGCGGCGTAAAGATAACCCGATTGTGTGACCCAACGTGTTTTAACAAGAAGCCTGACACGCGCGGCGGTGGTCAAGGGCCATCGACGGCCGAGGTGTTTGCGCGCGCTGGGCTGCGGATGATTCCGGGTGATGCCAGCCGGGTGTTGAAATTCCGACAATTACACCAGCGTTTGCGAGTTATACCTGGACAATTGCCGATGTTGGTCGTGTATCCGTGTTGCGTGGACTTTATTAGGACAATTCAATTGATGCAGGTGAACCCACACGACCCAGAGGAGATTGACACGAGACTCGAAGACCATCCAGTCGATGAGGCTTGTCATGTGGTTATGGCTCGTCCGATGGGTATAGTGGTCGGCGGGGAATCAAGGGCGAAACTTGGGACATTGGAGGATTGCGGGAGATGAGCAACCTCAATCTTGACGTGTCCTTAATTGACGTGGTTGACTATATTGAGGCAGGTGACGACGAACGGGATGGGATTGATGGCGAGTTTGCGGGAGTGCCGGCAGAGTGTGCGGCGTTGCATGTAGTTGGTCCGGTGGGAGCCGGATGTACGGGTATGGACCCAACAACAGAACATCGGATGCATGGCGTGAGAATGAAAAGGAGGAAGTTAAATGAAGAACAGAAGTTTTCTGATAGTGGCATGGATAAAACCGAGTGGCTATTAAAACAAGGGGTATAAATAACACAGGAGGAATGATGAAAACCAGCGTTCAAACGTGTCTTAACAAAGCGACCGGTGAGATCACGCAAAAAACCACGTCGGTTGTTGAAGGATTAGCCGACAAGATGTACGTGGCGATTATCAAGACACAACAAGAGGGTATTCGGCGGGCCTTAATTAAACTGGGGTGGACGCCGCCGAAAGGGAGATGACAACCGTTTGTCACCTCACGGACGTGGTTCACTGGCATAAACTGGAGAAATTTCAATGATAATTAATCAGTTATCCGGTCTTTACCAGCCTGATCGCAACACTGTTATCCTGCGGTTTGGGTCCGACGATGACGTACGCAATGGCGAGTATTACGTCCGTGGTGGCATCTGTTGGCCGGTGGCGGTCCGTAATAGTGATGGCGGGTCAGCCGTCGGACACAGCGTTGTGGTCGGGTTTAATCTGCAATCGAAGTTATACACAGTATTCGAGGATAACGAATTCGTGTGCGTGGACCCGATCGTCGAGGGTGGGCGTCTGACGTTTGAGGGTGTGGCGTCTTGGTTTAATACGTGTTGGGCACGGTATTATTGCCGGTATTGGTATCATCATCAGGACGAGACCACGCATAGGACGTATTTGATGCAGGTCGTTCGGTCTAAGATGATCGAACCCAAACCGGGGTTTATTGAGATCCCATGGACGGATGAGAAAGCGGTGGCTCCGGTGTTCTGGAGGTTGGTAAACACAAAGCGGTTAAAATTCACGTCGCCGGCAATCATGGACCAGGCGGGACAATATCAGGCGTCTTTAGGTGCAGAGATGGCGATGTTCCCGGCGGTGTATGCGTTAACGTGTGCATTGGTGGCGATGGAAAGGTGGCCTTGGCGGGAGAGGTAATGAGTTACGATCCACAGGATACACGAAGTGACGATGAAATAGAAGGCGTCGTTTGGCCACCACCCGAGCCGATGACTCCGGAAATGGAGCGGTTTTATATGGAGATGATGCGACAGGCTGGAGAGGCGTGCGCGGCAACGCGAGATACAATAATTATAGAGGTGCTTAATCAATGAAAACAAAGCGCGTGTATCGTAAGCGGCAGTGGACTCGACAGGCGGCAAGGAAAACCGCCGAGATGTTTAGGCGCATGGCGATTAAAATGAAAAAGCGCGGGTCGGCGAAGATGAAGCAGGCGCATCTTAGCAAAACGCATCGGTTGTTTTTTGGATGCAAAAATAAATCTCCTCGTAAAATATCAAGGGAGGTGTTTGGCTGGCAGTATAAAAGCATGATCCGCAAGGCCGCTTTAGCCGACGCTTATTCTAAAGGCGAAATATTGCAATTTCGGCTGGTAAGTAGAGATGGAAAATTCTGCGGCTGGATGGATGAATGTGATCCGAGTAAGTCGTTTATTCACGGGCATGATTATACGGCGCTCCGGGTGAAACCGAAGGAGATAGTCAATGAGAATAAAAAATCGTTAGAAAAATAGTGGCCAAACATTTAAAGTTACTTATTTACGGGCGCGGGTATCCGCACAACGAAAGGAAACCATGAAAGTAATCTTTGAGTCATTGCCTCCGGAATCATACTTAAAGCGGTTGTGGCGAAAGATCGTTAAAAAACCAAGACGGGATGAGAACGTGTGTGTTAGTTGTAATGGACGTACTCTTATTATCAAACGCGGAGTCGTTGTTGACGTGCCGGGCTGGGTGCCAGAGGCAACGATTTACGCGCCTGCATCAGCGCGGTATAATTGTTTTGTGTTATTTGAACCAAGTAAGCCTTGACTTTCGCGCCCTAATTTGGTATAAGCGTTTTCACTTAAGGGTAATTGCCTGACCACCACTTAAAACACCTATTGTCGAGGTGTTTTAAATGTTTGCTTATGGGTTGCATCCTTGAGGTCAGGCCGAGGGATTACTGACGGATTTTCCCGTCACGCCTAACGGTGCTCGGTAAGGAAACCCACGCCCCGTGAGATTCGGGGCAGCTTTTACGTTAAAATATTTGATCTGCCAGAGAACCACTGAGTTCCCGCGCAAAACACGAGATCAGTGGTTTTCTGTTATGGATCAATCTTCTCAATCCTCGGTGAGTCCCTCCGGTTTGGCAGACTTCGTTTTATCCCGCTATAAAAATTGGGCAGAGAATCGGTCTGCTGTTCAAAACAAGTGGAATTCCAATAACGCCGCGTTCCGCGGGGTATCTGAAAACAAGTGGAAGGCTAAAGAAGGTGAAAAGTGGCGGTCCAACACTTTTATTAATGTCACTAAGCAGAAGGCAGTGTCGGCCTGTGCGTTGGTGATTGATATGCTCTTGGCTGGGGGCAAAATACCTTTTATACTCAAGCCGAGTCCGTGGGACGATGTTCAGCTTGAAGATATGGCTCCGGATGCCCAGGAGGCAACCAAGAAAAGTATTGACGACATGCGCCGAATTATTGAGCAACAACTCTTGGACTGCAACGCAGACCGCGTGTTGATGAAGGGGGTTTTATCCGAGGCTGTGTACGGCGAAGCTATCGTTAAGAAGATTGTCCACGAAGTAGAGCGCAATAGTTGGCAGAGCGGCGTCCAGATTGGCGAGCAGGTTACCGATGTTGGCCGCGTACCGGTTGAGTATAAGACCTTCGAGAAGGTTACGCAACGCAATATGGCCCCCGGTGTAGCGTTCGTGCCGGTATGGGACTTCTTCCGCGACATGGAAACGGAAGACTTGCGAGCTGGTGTCGGCTGCCTTCATCGTCAACTGGTTTCGTCTTTCTGGTTACGCAATAAAAAGGGGCGCTCGTTTTACATCGACGCAAATATCGAGACCGCACTTTCGATTGCGGTGCGAGCGGATACTGGTTCAAAGCAACCCGAACAGGATTCGTCTTCACTCGCTCCATCTTTGCGCGACATCAAATATCGCCAGAATACTATTCTGTATCTGGAATTTTGGGGCAGGGTTCCGAAGGAGATCGCCGAGGCATTTGAGGCCGAGATGTTCAAGGGCGCTAATGCTCCCACCGTGGCCTTTGAAGATCAGGGTGAGGCCGGGGATGAGGTTGAAGTCATGGTTTGTGTGGCTGGCGATCAAGTCGTGCGTTATACGCGATCCGTGGCGTCTGAACGGCCGTTCTATCGTGCGGTGTGGGAAGATAGTCTGGATGGTCAGGGCGCGATCAGCGTGGCCGACAATGCGGCTAACAGCCAATTTATTTTAAACGGCGCAATACGGTCTTATGAGGATAATAAGACGTTGTCGGCCAACGTAATTTTGGCTGGTAAACGGCGGTACATCGAAGGAGAGTTTAAGGAAATATCCACCGGTTTATTTCTTGATATAGCCGAGGACTGCGACGATGTGCGTAAGGCTGTGACGCCGATAGTAATTCCAGATGTGGGTGAATCCTTGCTTAGTCTGATTGCTCTGGCTGAGAAGTATTGCGACATGGACACTCTGATCCCGAAGTTGACGCAGGGATTGGATGTTAAAGAACCCCAAATGAGGGCCTATGTTGCCCAGCAGCAGGTCGAAAAGTCCGGCAAGTATATCGGGTCCGTAATTCGGAATAACGACGAGGGGTTAATTGAGCCGATTGTAGAGGGGTTCTATGACTACAACATGAACGACCCGAGTGTCGTTAAAGGCAAGGGTTCGTATGTCGTCAAGGCGTTAGGGTTCACATCGTTTCAGGATCGGATCGAGCGCATTGAAAAACTCAAGAGTATGTTGACGTTAGTGTTGTCGAGTCCGGAGTTGATGAAGGAATCGAAATTGCGTTGGTATTTGGATGAGATTGCAAAGGCGCTTGATATGGACCCGGAACAGGCCGTGAAGTCCGAGCAGGAAAAGGCCGTGGAGGCGCAGAACGTACAACCCGATCCGTTGGTTCATGCACAGACGGCGAAGTTAACAGCCGAGGCGGCGCGCGCCGAGGCTGACGCCCAGGCAAAGACGGCCGGGATACAGACGGACGCCGAGAAACTAATCCTTGACCGAGCCAAGACAGTACACGCGATGGAAACCAAGTCCGTGGCGCCCATGGTTGGTGTGCCAAAAGGTAACAATGGACAAAATGTCCCAGCAGGTGCGACGTAATGTCTCTATTTTCTTGACAATAAGACTTGGTTTTGGTATAAGGAGGGCCAGAAAAAAGGAAATCTCTGTGAATCTGAAAAAATGTCTGTCTGATGACGAGATTTTGCAATTGGCGCGATTGTCGGAGGTGGGGCCGGGTCAGGCGTTTTTAAAGGTGTCGGCTTATGAATTAGAACGCGCCCAAAGAGATTATGACGAGAACCCGATGGTTGCGGATGGTAAGAAAGATTTTCGGTTCAAGGCGGGATTGATCGAAGGAATTAAAACGGCCGAACGAGCACTTCATGATGCCCGGCTCATGGTGGTAAAAAGCGAGGAAAGGGAAACGTCATGAAGAAGATTTGTATGATTGGGATGGTGGTGTTGGTGGCCGGCGCAGTTCTTGCGGTGAATGACCGCGGGGATAAGAATTTTACGGGAGATATTAATTTCGACGGCTACTGGGGCGTCAAAGGAACCAGGGTTACGGCGACGGCGGCCGAGTTGAACATTATGGACGGGGTGACGAAAACGGCCGCGGAAATTAACGCGATGTTGACTACTTCGACGGTGTGTACTGGCGATGTGAACGGAGTATATAACGCCCTTAAAATCACTACCGGCGCAGTTACTAACGAAGACGTTGCCGCCACAGCCAATATTGCGGCCACAAAGATTGCCGGCGAAGCGTTGGTTAAGACTACTGTTCACACAGGCGACGTTAACGGCGCGTGGAACGCTTTAGCGATTACAACCGGTTCAATCACTAATGATGACATCGGGGCAAACGCTTCGATAGTGGCTACGAAGATCGCAGGCGAAGCATTAACAAAAACTACCGTGCATACAGGTGACGTCAATGGAACATGGAATACATTGGTCATAACCACCGGATCGATTACTAACGACGATATTGCTGCCACGGCTAATATAGCCTCCACTAAAATTACGGGAGAAGCGTTAACGAAAGCCACCGTAATGACTGGCGATGTGGCCGGGGTATGGAACGCCTTGGTTATCAATCCCGGAGCAATTCATCCGGACATGCTTGACCCGTTGATTGTGACGAATGTATTAGCGGATGGAATGGTTCTCCCCGCGGTAAGTGGTATAGCCATTACAAATATCAGTCCCACCAACATAAATATTGGCACACTTAGCGCGGGAGTGAGCGCGAGCGGTTCTAATTTGTATGGAAATGTTCCTATAGCCGCTCTGACAAACGCTATGGGTAATGTGGCTGCTCGCGTAGTTACTAATTCGTCAACACTAATGACTAATATATTCTATTTTGGTGTTGGTGGTGGATTTATTAGCAACACATTTATTGGTCCGTAACGATGACGGATTAACATAAAAATATAAAGAATCGGCCGGCCAGCCGATCCGAAGTCGGGAGAGGGCGCAAATTACGTTGCGTAATCAACGTGTTGCGCCCTCTTTCTTTTGCGATACGAAGTGACCGAAACGAACAAATAAAGGAGAGACACAATGCCAGACGACACCATTGATGGTCAAGTCGCAGAGCAATCGTCCGATAAGTCGTTCGGAGATGGATTTGCGGATAAACCCGAAAGCGGCGATAAAGCCGCGACAGAGATCAAGGCCGACGTAAAATCGGACGTCAAAGCGGATGATGCCGCAGCGCCAAAGGCAGAAGAAGTAAAATCTGATGCGGCAGAGAAGGTTGAGCCCGTAGCTAAAGAGGTTCCGAAGACGGCCCAGGAGCGCATGGAGGCGTTAGCGGCGGTGGTTCCCGATACTCATACGGAGTCTGTGGCGGCAACGTCAGTTGAAACTAAGCCAGCTCAAACGCCGGTAGCGACAGTATCGGCGCCCGCGGTGCAAGTCAATTGGATTGCGGACCTGATTAAGTTGCCAGACGTGGGTGACATTAAGGTCGGCAAGACTTCAGACGGCAAAGATATGACGGTCGCCGAGTTTGCCGCGGAATACCCTGAAGCCGTGGGCGCTCCGACAGTGTTAGCTAAAATCATGATCGAGAAGGCACTCGGTGACGCTGAGACGAAACACGGCGTTGAAATGCAGGCACTTCGCGATCAAGTGGAAGGAATGCAGTTTTGGGATGGTGTCCATCAGGCGCATAGCGATGGGCGCAAAGTGGCTGCAAGTCCGGAGTTTAAGGAGTGGGCGAATAAACAATCGCCTTTGGTGAAGGCGTTATTGACATCAAAGAATATTGCCGACGCCGTTGCGGTACTGGACGCCTACAAGGAATCGCTTGCCAAGGCAACAAAGGAGGGTAAGGACAAAACGGCGCGCGAACATAAAGACGCCAGGGATGCCTTACATGGCGAAAGTTTGCGTGGGGCAGGGGCGGCGCCGGCGGCAGCCAAAGACACAGAGGATTTCGATGCCGGCTTCAACGGTAAGAAATAACGTGTGGATGGGAGGGTATGAAACCCACGCTATCCCAATGGATGGCGGGAAGGAGGTGCGTTGTTCAGTGTGCGGTCAATTGCTTTGTAAAGGCGATATTGCGCCAAAAAGCAGGTTGGAATTTAAGTGCCACAGGTGTCGTAACATGATTCGGTTTTGGTTCAGGTAGTTGACAACAACGGAATGCGGGTGCGTTCCTTTTAATAGTGTCCGCCAGAAGGCCATAGAGCCTCCGTGCATCAATGTAATGCAATAGGAGGTTTGAGCTATGGGAACAAACATTTATGGAGATATCTCTCCCCGGACGGCCGGTTTTGCCGTTCGCAAACTGCTGGATCGCGGTCAATATCTGATGGTGTTGGAACGTTTTGGCCAAGTTGATCCGCAAGGTCAGAACAAGACCAAGACGCGCAAGTGGCGGCGGTATAACAGCCTACCGCGGGCAACCGCGCCGTTGGCTGAAGGTATCAGTCCGGCCGGCCAACGTCTGACCTACACGGACGTTAACGCCACGTTGGAACAGTACGGCGACCTGGTTAAGATCAGCGACGTCATTCTGGACACGCATGAAGATCCTGTACTTGACGAGACCGTCAAGATCATGGGTGAACAGATGGCCGAGACCGTCGAAGTCGTCCGGTATAACGTGGTAAAGGCCGGAACGAACGTGTTTTATCCCGCCGGTGCTACGACCCGCATAGGGTTGGCCAGTCCGATTACCCGTGCCGTTTTGCGGCAAGTGGTCAGGTCGTTTAACCGCAACAAGGCTCGCACAATCAGCGAAATCGTCAAGGCTTCCGGTTTGGTCAGCACTGAACCTGTGGCGCCTTCGTTCTTCGCGCTCGCGTCCACCGACCTTGAGTCGGATATCCGTGGAATCACCGGGTTTGTTCCCTGCGAACAGTATTCCAACAGCGATAAAGCCCTACCGGGTGAAATCGGCAAGGTTGAATCCACGCGGTTCATCCTCTCTGCGTTATTGGAGCCATGGCTGGCAGCCGCGACGAGCGCGAGTACGCAGTCAACCTATCTGAGCAATGGCGCCGTCACCGCTTCGGGTAGCGCGGATGTGTATCCAATCCTGGTTATTGCCCGTGATGCTTACGCCATTGTTCCGTTGCAGGGTAAGAGCGCCGCATCTATTGCGGTGGTCAACCCCAAGCCGGTGCATGGCGACGAACTTGGTCAGAGTGGTTTCGCGTCTTGGAAGACCTACCAGACGGCCGCAATCCTTAACCAATTGTTCATCGCCCGGATCGAAGTGTGTTGCACGGCGACGCCGAGCTAAGACAGAAAGGAATGAAATACCCCGGCTACGCTAATGGGCTACGCCGGGGTAAGTGGATATCGCAAACGACGGTGAAACATCGAATTAAGGAGGATTGGTTATGTCAAAAAAAGTAAGTGGGACGATTAACGGCACCGGTGCAACGGTGTATATCTGCCTGGGTTTTATTCCTGACAAAGTGATTTTTCGTAATCTTATCGCCACGACCTGTTTAGTGGCGAAGTGGACGAAGGATCATCGCGGGTCGGAGCAGGTGGCTGGTGTGTTGGAAACGCAGGGTGTGTCGGCGGCCCTCGCGATTGGTACGGGGATCGCCCCTTATCGTGGCGGGGACATGTTGACGGCGGCACTTCAAACCAGCACCAGTTACGGCGAAGGCGTCTATCTTGGCTGGGACAAGAAGGACTATAAGGACATCGACATCGCTTCCGGCGATGGAATCAATGCCTGGACGTTGGATACGGCGGGCAATCGTACGGGGCATTTCAACAACGATGTGGTTGGCACCTATATCGGTGTTGGGTCCGAGATCGTAATTGGCGGCAAGAAGTACATCGTCCAGGCCCTTACGGCCGGGCAAGGTGTTTCAGCCGACGAGGTGACGCTGAACGAGGCGGCCGCTTCCGGAACGGTCGAACAGATCACCGGTAAGTACGACATGGCGCCTATTGCGGTCGGATTGGTTACGCCGGCCGGGTTCAGTGTGGCGAGTAATACGTTGAATGGCAACGGGCAGATGTGTCGGTTTGAGGCCGAGTTGTTCGACAACTAAGTCGGAGTCTGGTTGTGTCAAAAACTTGGAGACGCAGGGGTTGGGACGAAACCGGCTCCTGCTTTCCATTAACAAAAAGAAGGAGAGACTATGAGCCGAACTGCCAAGAGCACAGGGCCGGAAGTCCAGGCGGCGGACGATGGAGCCAAAGAGGTCGCAGAGAAGCCGAAAGAGAAGTATTACCGCATGAAGTTTCATGCGAAGTCCAGCCCGAATGACCAGGATGATGTTGTGTTGTCGGTCAATGGCGAGAGCGTCGTGATTGAACGTCAGAAAGAAGTGGTGTTGCCCGAGCGGTATAAGGTGTGCGCCGAAAATGCACGTTCTCCGCAGTTCCGGCAGATGCCGAATCAGACACGAAAGATTGTGGGCGAGGTTATTACCTTCCCGTTCGACCTGCTTGGCGAGGGTACGGAAGAACAATATCTGGAAATGAAGCGGTCCGGCACGAAGGCGACGCGCGACGCCGTGGCCAAAGATGGCGCTGCCGCATAATAATCCGATGGGTAACTGTCGGATAAAGGATTAAACCCTATGGCGGTCTTGACTGCCTATTCCGACTTATACCCCTTGATGACGCCCGAGTTGCCTGGGTGTCCTGAGCCGTTCATATTGCAGGCACTTAAAAAGTCCCTGCGAAAGTTCTGTCAGGACAGTGATGCCTGGCGCGAACAACTGGCGTCCATTGATCTCAAGGACGGCATACTGGATTATTCATTAGTGTCAGCCGTTGACGCCGAGATTCGACACGTTGTCGAGGTGCGGATAGGTGCGGAAATAGTTGATTTAGCCGGGGCTGACGTTGTGACTACGGCAGCGATTGGCGCAACCACGTTTAATGTGCATGGTATTGCAAGCGTTACCGGCACGATAGCATCCGGCGATCAGTTTATCATTTCCGGCAACGACGGAACGCTCTACACGTTGAGTGCTGACGCCGTTATTACGGCTCATACGGCAACATTGGTATTTACGCCGGCCTTAACAGCCGAGGCAACTGCCGGCGACAAACTCGCGGTCGTGCCCCAAAAAGACCTTGGCACCTTAATCAGTCCCGATCTTTACGTCTATCGTGCCGAGGCAACCACTCGATTGGGCGTGGCGCAAGCCCGCGGAACCTTATCGTTGGATGCGTCGCTTGAACCAACAGAGGATTTGGTTAGAGGGTTGGATGTCAAAGTAAGTTTGGTTCCGCATGTTAATAGCGACGCTGTTGACTTGGATTTTCTAACACGATGGGCCGAGGCGGTCAGTGGCGGGGCATTGTTCTCCTTGATGACAATGAAGGGGCGCAAGTGGACGGACGCGGGTAGGGCCGCGTTGTTCCTTTTGGATTACAACAAGGGGTTGAGTAGGGCTCGACGCGAGACGGCCGAGGGTTACAAGACAGAATCGGAGGGGTTATCGGCATGAGTTTCACCGGCAAACAGGTAGTTGACGACGTGCGACCTCTGGTGAATGACAAAGACCAGACAACCTGGGCGGATCCCGCTTTCCTGCCATTTCTCAACGAGTGCATACTTCTACTCTATACCGACCATCCTGAATGCCGGTTGACGACGGCCGGCGCCTTGACGGCTTACGCGGTGTTGGCGAAGGTGGGAGATGTTGTTCCATTGAACGACCTTTATCGTCCGGCAGTGTTTGAATACCTTGCCTATCGTTATTTCGACTCCGACGCCGGTGACACACGGGATAAGTCACGCGCGGCTGAGCATCTTCAGCGTTTTACCGACCTGATTGGACCTTCCAAGTGAGGACACTCCCTTATGGCCTATGAACAAGAAAAGAAGTTCTTGGCCGAGACGGCGGCAATCCGCGTATCGTATTGGTCAAACCCCCAGACTGGTAACGCCATCTTGGTGCGGCGGTGGACTACCAGCCGAGCCGAACTGCAATCTTCCTGTCTGATCTACCTGAATACCATTAAGACTGTTAAGGACCCTATTGCCGATAAATGTGTCTATCCTGGCATTTGGCGGGTATTCCCGAATCAGGCGCCACAGAAGAAAGGGTTTCCCGAGGACCAACAGGGTATCACGCAGACCTTGGTTCTGTCGGTTGACGGTGATTTTAAGTGGTCTTCCGAGGATTCGACGCTTGAGTGCATGTATTCCTATGCCTATCAGAACAAGGCGGTTCCGATCCAGGCGAAGGTGGCGGTTCAGGGCGAGGTCACGGAAGTACAGAACACGCTCAACGACCAGTTGCGATATGACTCCCAGACACGGATTACCCATTCCCACCCATGCCAATGGGTGACGCACACGGCCGAGAACGCCTTGGCGACGACGGACGACATTGGCTATAAGAACTCCCGATATTGCCCTACAGCGCCAGCCAGCACGGTACAGGGCACGGTCTATGACGCTAAGAGCACTCTGAACAAGGATGGTTCGTATGATGGTAATGTGGATTACGAGACCAGTAAAGTCAGGGAATTGACCGGAACGGTGTCTGAGTCGGCGTTGGGGGTGGAATATGAGGTTGCCTACGTGAATGGTCGGACTCGTCCGGTTGTGCCCTCTGGGACTGTCCAGGGCGTGGTGTACGACGCTAAGAGCACCGTCAATAAGGATGATACCTATAACGGGGTGGTCGGATACGAGGCTAGCAAACAGACGGGTTGGTCGGATGTTACCGAAGCCATATTAGGGACGTCGTCTGCAAACTCCTATCTAAACTATCGGACAAAACCCACCGCGCCGTCTGTTGCGGCCGTGGGGTTTGTGTATGACGCCAAACTGACGATAAACAAGGACGGGACCTATTCAGGTGGTGTTGGGTATGAGTATTCTAAGCCAGCCCAATGGCGGGACGCAACAAACACCACTTTAGATACGAAGACGGGCGACTTCTATCTCAATCAGCGCGCCAAGCCTGCGGCTCCTTCCGGAACTGTTCAAGGTACAGTTTATGATGCCAGATTCACTTTGAACAAGGACGGGACTTATAGTGGCGGGATTTCTACTGAATACAGTAAGCCGGCGCAATGGGTGGATGCGGCCGATACGGCGTTAAACACTGTGGTGGGGAACTCTTATCTTAATCAGAGGACGAAGGTGTCTGCTCCCGCATCCGCGGCGCAAGGATTTGTGTATGACGGTAAAAACACGTTAAACCGGGATGGGACATACAATGGAACGTTAGGGTACGAGTACGCTAAGCCAGTGATGATGTCCAGTGTGACTCAGGATGCGTTAACGGCGGGGTACGCCTTGGACTACCTGGCGTATCGGACGAGACCTACAGCCCCAGCCAGTGCGGTGCAGGGCGTGATCTATGACGTGAAGTCAACCCTCGCCAGAGACGGCACATATAACGGCGGAGTGGGATATGACTACTCAAAACCAGTAATGTGGTCAGATGTTGCCCAGACAGTGACAGGGGTTTCTTGCGATAACTCCTATCTGAACTACCGGACAAGACCGACGGCGCCGACAACATCTGCGCAGGGGTTTATATACGACGCCAAGAGCACAACGAATCGGGATGGGACCTATTCAGGTGGAGCTGGGTATGAGTATAGCAAACCGGTGATGTTGACCGACGCCGTGCAATCCTCGTTGGCGATAAATTACGATATTTCCTATCTGAACTACCGGACAAGACCGACGGCGCCGACAACATCTGCGCAGGGGTTTATATACGACGCCAAGAGCACAACGAATCGGGATGGGACCTATTCAGGTGGAGCTGGGTATGAGTATAGCAAACCGGTGATGTTGACCGACGCCGTGCAATCCTCGTTGGCGATAAATTACGATATTTCCTATCTGAACTACCGGACAA
>Ga0265297_10003309_pt1 | contig 29597 bp, 31 predicted proteins | sample Munlanlwell13791_FD_192502 | JGI IMG/M metagenome (GOLD analysis project Ga0265297, IMG submission 192502) | Leachate microbial communities from a municipal landfill in Southern Ontario, Canada - Leachate well 137-91 | ecosystem: Engineered > Solid waste > Landfill > Unclassified | place...
AAAGGAGATGTCTTGGTCGCCACCATGACTCAGCCAAATATAATTTCCATTATTAATAAAGCATCGGCTATTATTACTGACCAAGGGGGAATAATAAGCCACGCAGCTATTATTTCAAGAGAAATGAAGATCCCTTGCATTGTGGGGGCTAAGGTTGCCACCCAAGTCTTAAGAAATGGGGATTTAGTGGAAGTGGACGCTAATAAGGGAATGGTTAGGATTTTAAAGAGGGCTTAAATTTTTGTTCCAACTATATCCCTGTCCCCGAGCATGAGCGATCGTTAAGATTTCGGAGGATAAATTGAGATAATAACTATATAAAAATAAATTTGCAAAATATTGCTAAATATGGTAATTTATATTTTATAATACCAGAAAAATAAAACATTTTGTAATTAATTTGGACAGGGGTATATTTATTAATCTAGATTTAACACTATGCTTTCAGGGTCAAATTTTTTCAAAAAAATCGAATCCGACCAATCATCACCCGCCTCCAAAGACCTAAATGATCAAGAGGATGTATGGGCTAACGCGAATGAGATAAAACTTACAGTTACGAGCATGGAAAATTTTTTAGATGTTGCCGCTCGAGCACGCGATTTAGCCGATAACGAGGCAAAAATCGTCGAATTTGTATTTAATAATCGACTGATCCGGGTTAAACCAGGAACTAATTTGGACGAAATCCAAGATCAATTTGAACCGGGTTATTTGGAGAAAGGTAGAAAAGAAAAATTCCTTATTAACTGGTCAATAACTGAAGAGGGGGCAAAAAAAATTTCTGAAGAAATAAAACTCGGCAAAACTAATTTTTCAGCTAACTCTATTCTACCCGCCGCGGTATTTAGCGGAATTATAAGCGATTCAGAAGCCCGAGAACTTATGCATCGCTTAAAAGACCAGGCTAACCGAGAAACGGCCAAAGTTGAGGTTTTGGATTTAATGAGAAGGATTAAAGAATAAAGCTTTAGAATTAAGGAGATAAAAGGAGTTATTCATAATGAATAGAATATGGGCATTGAAGAAAAATAAGCCGAAAGGCTTATTTTTGTTAGGTTAAAGGTTCCAAAGTATTTACCATGTTTTTACTATTTTAACAAATAATTTATTTTTATTAAAAAAAATAGTTCGAATCCTTAGGGTATTATTCTATATATCTAAATATGGTATAATCCCTATATGGAAAAATTCATCAAGCAGATCACCAAGGAGGCGGGCCTGGCTATTCTAAAGAAATTTGGGAAAGTCGGGGTTAAATATACAAAAAAAGACGCGGTAGACGTGGTTACCGAAGCCGATTTGATAGCGAATAATATTATTACTAAAGCCATTAAAAATAAGTACCCGTCTCACGCGATAATATCCGAAGAAACGGGCGAGCATCAGAATGGCGCTGAATACTGCTGGATCATAGACCCGCTGGACGGTACCCGTAATTTTCTGACTAGGACGCCGCTATTCGCCGTGATGATCGCCTTGGCCCATAAGGGAAAAATAGAATTAGCGACTATGTATAATCCCTGCACGAACGAGCTCTTCTTTGCCAAAAAGGGAAGCGGGGCATTTTTAAATAACAAGAGAGTCAATTGTTCGCAGCAGAAAAGCTGGCAGAATAGTTGGGGCCTAGTCAGCTCTAACATGACAGAAAAAAATGCGGCAAATTTATATAAATTGTTAAAATATTCGAAAAAAGAAAAATTTTGGATGAGCGCTTTTGGATCAGCAGGCGTGGCCGCTATGTATCAAGCCGATGGCCGGAGAGACTGGCGAGCTTCCCGAGGCGGCGGATTATGGGATTATGCGGCCGCTTCGCTGATCCTGGCCGAGGCGGGGTCTAAAGTCACTAATTTTAAGGGTGAGCCCTGGTCTATAAAAGATAGGGAGATGCTGTCGGCCAATAAATATCTCCACGCTAAATTATTGAAGATCATGAATCCCAGGTAATTTTAATAAAATACTTTTATATTAAAGAATATGCTTTCAATGATTGCCGCCTCAGACTCTAAAAGGGAATCGCTTGTAAAATTAGCGCTGAGCGCCGCCCTGGCTTTTTTTTGGGTGATTTTTTTATGGAATTTTTGGAGTCAGGGAGTCTATGCGCTAGGAATCAACGCGGCTATCTTTTTCCTCCTCTTATCCGGATTGTTTATTTTTGTCTTGCGCCGCCGGGGCCTTTATTCGCGGCGCGATTTATATTGGATAATCCCTCTGCTGCTGATCATGCTTAGCTATGCCCTATATGACAATCCGTTTTTAAAGCTCGTCAGCCTGCTGATCATACCTTTAGCCTCAGGCATCTTTTATAACCAAGCCTTCCTGTCAGATAAGGAAAGTCGGCAATGGAATTTTTCCTTTGTCCTGAAGATAGCCTCCCGTTTTTTTTCTTTCTTCGGGCAGATCGGCCAAACCATAAATCTCTATATCAGCCTGGTGATGCCGGCAGATAAGACGAAGAAATCGCGCGTGTTAAGAGCGGTTATCGGCCTGATATTATTCTTAATTATAGCTTTTACTGTTTTTATTCCGCTCTTGTCAGCCGCCGATCCTGTTTTTGCCCTTAAAGTCCAGGGTATTTATGATCTGTTTTTGAAAATTATCTCTTTATCCTTCATTTATAAATTACTCGTATTTATTTTATTATCCTTGCTATTTTTTTCTGTCTTAGCCGCTTGGAGCAAGGCATTCGATTATCAGGGAGAGGAAGGGCGCGGCCAGAATATCGATCCGATCGTTTCCGGCATCGTTCTCGGAGGGATCTTGGGCCTATATCTGCTATTTTTATGGGTGCAGATCGGCCACCTTTGGATTGGTGCTCTGCCTTTTGACTTCCGAGAAACGGAAAATTTAGTCAAGAGCGGCTTTTGGCAGCTTTTTTGCCTGACCGTGATAAATATCCTAATTTACTTTTTTACTTATAAGAAGACCACGCCGCCAGTGCAGGGGATACTGACAGCGTTTACAGCCGCCTCTTTGCTTTTACTTATTTCCGCCGGTTACCGCATGGGGCTTTATGTCACTTATTACGGGTTCAGTTATGAGAAATTTTTTGCTTCCTATACGGTTATATACTGCGCCCTTCTTTTCGTTTGGCTGATATCGAGGCTGTTTGTCGCTGCGCGGTCGAATATCTTTAAATTTTTGCTTGTTCTATTCTTGTGGATGTATGCGCTGCTATCGGTTTTTCCGGTAGAACAATTCATCTTGCGCGCTAACGTCGCCCTTTCCGGCCTCGAAGGATCAAGGATAAGGTTATTCGAGCTGACGATGCTTTCTCCGGATGTTCTCGCTTTAGTGAAAGAGTACCAAAAAGATGGATTGCTTAAGGAGCGGACGGCTTATCTATCCCGGGGGAGCGGGGAAATAACGGACAATGAGCCCGATTGGGGCCCCTGGATCAGACGCCAAGAAGAGAGAGTGGCTAGTAAGCTTTGGTATGAAAAAACCTTGTCAAACTTTATCAATTTTTAATATATAATCAGAATAATATGCCACAACAGAAAATAAGTTTTCCGTATCTTGCAAAAAATATCTCTACAGTTATCGGTGTCGTACTGATTTGGCGCGGTATCTGGTATGTATTAGACGAATTTGATAAATGGATTTTTGGAGACAGCCATACCTGGACCGCTCTAGGCGGCATCGTCGTTGGCCTCCTTATCCTATACTTGCCGGATAAAGATTTAAAAGAAATTGAAAAATTATAGTTATGCTTATTTTCTTAGATATATTAAGACTCTTATTGTTATTTATCGTCTTAGGTTGGTCGGCTAATTTTGCCGTGAAAAATATAAAATATTTAGGCGTCATTTTAAAGATCCGTTTGTTTGCCTTCGGTATCTTGCTCGGCCTGGTAACTAGTTTACCTGAACTTTCCTTGGGTATAAACGCGACAATTGATCGGGTGGCAGCCTTATCAGTCGGTAATTTGCTTGGCGGAGTGATCGTTATGCTTGGCCTTATCCTTGGAGTAAGTTTACTTATCAATAGGAAAATAGATACCGATGGACGGCTCGCAGCATTGATACCGACAGTTTTAGTGATCTTTTGCCCGGTCTTGTTTGGTTTAGATGGACGTTATGGTCTTTTCGACGGGTTGATGATGATCATTATATATGCTAGCCTTATTTTTTATTTATATCATTTAAACCATTTTAATAATCATAAAAATATAGAAATAACCGATAGTGATCGGATCGGCAAAGCGATTATTCTTACAATCGCGGGAATTATCGGGGTCTTAATCGCTTCGCACTGGATAGTAGAGATAACCCTGGATCTGTTGAACTATATCCAAGTCAGTAAATTCGTCATCGGACTTTTATTTTTTTCAATCGGCACTAATTTACCGGAAATAAGCATTGCAATCACCTCCTGGCATAAGAAAAGCTCTGAACTATCCTTAAGCCATCTGTTAAGCTCATCTTTTACTAATGTTCTGATTTTAGGAATTTTAGCTTTTATCCGCCCGATTACCTTTGCCGCCGGACCAGCCTTTTGGATAATGGCTGTTTCCTTAGGGTTGATGCTAGCGTTGTTCGCTTATTTTTATCATAGCGACAAGAAAATGGACTGGCGCGAAGGCGCGGTTTTGGTGGCCGGGTATATTATATTCATAATAGTTAGCATCTATTTTGGCTTGCTCAATCTATAAGCTCTAGGGTTTATTTTTTAGCCCATTTATTTCTATTTTTGATACATTGTTCGAATTTTGTCGTCCGGGAAGTGAGTTTAGCTTCGAATTTAAATGAATCTGGCCGGCGCATAAGATCGTCGCTTTATACCCAATCAAAGGGAAGTTATACGCCATTTCGAAACCCTTGAAAAGTGCACACATCTTTCTTCCTGGGAGCATTTAAAAAATGCCTGCGTGATTTTCAGTAATGAAAAAGGGCCTTGGATAAGACCCTTTTTAATTTTAATTAACTGGTTTAACACTTTTTCCCTCATCTTCATTTTTCCATAGTTCATTTTGCTGCTGGTTGAGCAGCAGCAAGGCATTAGCATCCAGTCCAAGATCGATCGAATTGCGTTGGATTACCGGGCCAGCATATTGGCTATCGTCCTTGATCAGAGCGAATATGCTTTTCCCGATAAAGAGTTCATGCAATTTCTGTTCCGCCAGCGATTGTCGATATTCTAGAAAATAATCTCCTTGTCGGTTATGGCTGCAGATTTTTTTGATTTGGCCCGACAAAGAGATTAGGATGACTAGATTTTCTGAATATTCAAAACCAGGAGCCAGACCCTGGAATCGTTTATGATACATCGACACCGGCAACAAGTCTCCCAGATCGACGTCATACTCGGGCGGATAAAAGAATAATGTTTTTCCGCCATTTTCTTGGAATGCCTCCGCGATCGCTTTCTGCATTTCCAGCCATATCGGCAGTTTTTTAGCTATTTCATCCCAGAACGGGATTTCTCCCATTCGTCCTAGCTTGATCGTCCAGGCGGCATTTTCTGCCGCACAATGAATATCTGTGCCGTAGTTAATTGAGACTTTAGATTGAACATCCATTGAGGCTAAAACCTTCAAGGCCATTTCTAAGACAAACTGATCTTTAATCTTTTTGATTAAAGCTATTTCTTCATATTTGTCCATTAATTTTTTTTCCTGGGCCTGGATGTTAGCAATAGCAAACATCCCTATCAATAAGATTAACATTTTCACTGTTTTCATGACAGATTTCTCCTAACTTTTTGTTTTTATTGTGATTTATTTGTTAAATTTTGTTAAAGGTCGTTAAGTAATGATATGATATTTTAATTAAAAATTTAAAATTTGTCAATAGCAAGGGAATTATGTTCATTTTTACTTAAACATTGGTAATTTTTTAAGAGCTAAGCTATAATTAATATAATGAAAATTATCTTTCCCTATATCAGTCTTGCGCCTGATTGTTGACTTATTCTTAGTTTAAAAATATGAAAACAGTAAAATGGATCGCGCGAATAATCGCGCTAGGTATCTTAATTTTTGCCCTGCCGTTTTATTTTGGTTACGGCAATCCGTTACCATTTGCCAATCCTGATTATTCTATTTGGGAAAATGTAGCGCTCGCGATGATGCCTTTGATTTTTGTCGGCCTCGCTTTAGGCTGGAAATATGAAAAGATCGGCGGATTCTTAGTCGTCATCCCTATTTTGATCGGTTTTTTGGTGGGCCTGATGACCGGAGCGAACCTCAGCGTCAATTTGTTAGCGCCGAGCTTGCCAGGCATCTTATATTTGATAGTCGGTTATAAAAAATAGATTTACTGCCTATAGTGAAGGGCGCTAGCGTCATTTAGCTATGAATAGCACAATCCGTCAAGAAAGAATCGAAAATTTTGGAATTTTAGGCCGGATTGGCAAAAATAGCCATTTAATTAAATAATTTAAAAAATATGAAAAACTGCGCTACTTGCGGCATGCCACTGGAAAAGAAAGAAGATTTTGCGCTCGGCGACGAAAAGTCTGAATTTTGCGCTTACTGCGTCAATCCGGATGGCAGCCTAAAATCAGGCGAGGAGATCTTTCAGGGCGGGGTCAATTTTTTTCTAGGTGCCTTAGGTGGAGAAAAAAACTTCGCTGAAAAAATCACTAGGAAAAATATGAGCCAACTCCCTTATTGGCAAGAACATTCTTGCGAGTCGCTTAAGGGTGAAGTGGCTACGGATGAAGAATTCCAGGCGGCGATGGGTAAATTATAATCTATCAAGATAGATATATGGAAAAATCATTGCGGGTCGGCCTAGGCTTTGGGTTAGCTTCGGGTACGATTACCACTCTTGGCTTAATGATCGGGTTGGAGGCTGGTACCAGCTCTCGGATTGCGGTCTTGAGCGGCATTATTACGATCGCCATAGCGGATGCCTTTTCTGATGCCCTAGGTGTTCATATCGCCAAAGAGTCTGAAGGGAATTTCACTTTGCGGGAAATCTGGCGGGCTACCATAGTGACCCTGCTATCGAAAATGGTCTTCGCCGGCACTTTCTTGATCCCGGTCCTGCTTTGGCCTTTGGAACAGGCGGTCGTTGTCGCGGTCATCTGGGGCATAATCATCCTGCTAGTTCAAAGTTTTTTTCTGGCCAAGACTAATGGCCAGAAAGTCTGGCCGATCATCCTTGAACATTTATTGATCGCTTTCTTAGTCATATTTTCTACCCATTATCTTGGTCGTTTTTTAAATACTCTTTTTAATTGACGGTTTAACTCCAGATGCTTGAATTTTTTAAATTATCAAGTATAATAAAACCGTTATTAATTAAATTAAATACCTATGTGGAAAAAAAGTAGACTCTTTCTGATCATCGGAGCGCTTGCTCTCCCGATCATGGCCTACGCTTCCGGAGGCGCTGACGCTGGAGTGCATACGGGACTTAGTTTCGGCACGGTTGCGGGTAAAGCCAATAAATGGATTGTCGGTTTCGGGATGGTGCCGCGCGGGGAAGTCGGATTGATCTTCGCGATGATCGGGAAAACTTTGGGCGTCATCGATGAGAGGATGTTTTCCGTCATTGTTATCATGGTCATCGTCACAACCCTATTGACGCCGCCTCTTTTGAGCATGCTGTTAAAAAAACAAAAATAATCTTATGCTAATCGCTATTTTATTGCTGCTGGTCGGATTAGGCGTTCTGATCTTAGGGGCGGAAATATTGGTACGCGGTTCAGCCTCATTGGCTAAAAAATTAGGAATTTCTTCGCTCGTTATCGGCTTGACCGTCGTTGCTTTCGGGACTTCCGCGCCAGAACTCTTTGTTAATATCTATTCCGCTTCTCGCGGCGGCGCTGATATCGCTATCGGCAATATCGTCGGAAGCAATATTTCTAATATCTTATTGATTTTAGGCATATCGGCGCTAGTCCGGCCTCTTAAAGTCGGCCGCGGGACGGCTTTCCGGGAAATCCCTTTCGCGCTCCTGGCCATGATTCTCATTTTTACCATGGGAAACGACACGATGTTTGACGGAGCGACCTTTAATGCGATTACGCGGACGGACGGATTTTCCCTAATGGCCTTATTCGCGATCTTCTTGTTTTACACTTTCGGTATCGCTAAGCTGGGCGGCAGCGAAGAAAAAGTTAAAGAATATAAGACGGCGCTGTCTGTCGTCTTTACTTTAGGCGGCCTAGCCGCTTTAGTCATCGGCGGGAAATTAGTCGTTGATAACGCAGTGATCTTAGCTAGATTGGCTGGATTATCAGAAGCCTTGATCGGATTAACCATCGTGGCTGTCGGCACCTCTTTGCCGGAACTATTTACTTCCGTGGTCGCGACTTACCATGGCCACGACGATATGGCGATCGGTAATGTGGTCGGCTCCAATATTTTCAATGTCTTCTGGATCCTCGGACTGACGAGCGTCATCTTGCAATTGCCCTTTAACTCTTTGATTAATACCGATGTCTTGGTCGGCATTGGCGCTTCGCTCGTCCTCTTCCTCGCTCTTTTCATCGGCCGGAAACATAGTTTAGACCGTTGGCAGGGGGCTATTTTCGTCATCGCTTACTTCGCGTATATTACCTATTTAATCATGCGCGGTTAACATCAACGATATGGCTAATCATCTTTCGCCTCCTTGGCCGAGCCAGGATATTCCCGCGGTTTTAACTTTATTAAAAACGAGCGAACACGGGTTAAGTGAGGCCGAAGCGTCTCATCGGCTGGCTGAATATGGCGCCAACAAGCTACCGGCTGCTTCGGTCGACACTTTACCAAAGATCTTCCTGCGGCAATTCCAAAGCCCCCTGATCTACATCCTTCTAATATCCGGTTTGATTTTATTTATCTTGGGCGAGAAAGTGGATGGCTGGATAATCCTAGCCATCCTTTTATTTAATGCCACGGTCGGAACGATCCAGGAAGGGAAGGCGCAGAATACTTTATTAGCTTTAGAGAAGTTTGTAGAAACCAGGGCGACGGTCCTGCGGGACGGCAAAGAAATGATCATTTCTGACACGGAAGTCGTCCCGGGCGATATTGTCATGCTGGCGGAGGGAGAAAAGATACCGGCGGACGGACGGATCATCGCTTCCCATAATTTGAAAATCGATGAAGCCGCCATGACCGGTGAATCGATTCCGGTACAGAAAATGGAGGCGACTTTAAAATTCGACGCCTCAACCGGCATTGACCGGAAAAATATGGTCTTCAAGGGGACTAATATCGTTTCCGGAAACGGCCGAGCCGTTATCGTCGGCACAGGCCTGGAAACAGTCATCGGCCGGATCGCTAAACAAATCACCATTATTAACACGGAAACGCCCCTACAAGGGGATATCCGCTATTTATCGCGCTTGATCATCATCGTTGTTATCGCGATCTGTTCTGGCCTATTCTTATGGGGCCTCCTTCTCGGTAAGGCCGCGATTGAGATGTTCGGAATCGTGGTTTCTTTAGCGGTTTCTATCGTGCCAGAAGGCTTGCCGATTGTCGTAACGCTAATTTTAGCGACTGGCGTCTGGCGGATGAGCAAGCGCCAGGCACTAGTAAAAAAATTGCAAGCCGTCGACGCTTTGGGTCAAGCCCGGGTCATCGCGGTCGACAAGACCGGCACGATTACTAAAAATGAATTAGTTATCCAAAAAGTCTTTGTTGACGGCCGGCTATTCGAAGTCGAGGGCGTCGGTTACGAGCCAAAAGGCGAAATCAGATTAGATGGCAAATTGGTTGATGCTCTCAGCCAGCCAGGCTTAGCTTTGGCTGGCAAGGCAGCATCTTATTGCTCCAGCGCTCGGGTCATGTTTTCCGAAGAAGAGAGTCTCTGGCGCGTGGCCGGCGATCCGACTGAGGCAGCGCTCCTGGTTTTTGCCCATAAACTAGATTTTCATAAGGAGCGCCTGGAAGAAGTCGAGCCGATCTTAGCAGAAATTCCTTTTGACTATAGATTAAAATATCACGCCGTGGTTTATGGCGCGGGAGCTGGCCGGGTCTTGAGTCTGGTCGGCGCGCCGGAAATAATCCTAGCTTTATCAAGTAAAATTTGGCGGGACGGACAGAGAAAGTCTTTGGGGGAAGCAGAGAGGCGCGATCTGGAAACGATATTCGCTCGCTTGTCACGTGCCGGCTTGCGAGTCGTCGCTTGCGCTTCGGCCACGGAAGTGCCTGGCGAGCTCTTGCCAGAGAAAATTAATAATCTTGACTTTATCGGCTTCTACGCCATGAAAGATGCTTTGCGGCCGGAGGTGGCTGAAGCTATGGCTAAAGCCAAAGCGGCGGGAATCAGAGTAGTAATGATTACCGGGGACCATAAGATCACGGCTCAAGCTATCGCCAGGGAGGCTGGTATATACAATGACGGAGATAATCTTCTGACTGGCACGGATATCGACGCTCTTTCTGAAAAAGAGCTGGCCGGAAAACTTGCCAAAACTTCGGTTTTCGCCCGGGTCAATCCCGACCATAAGCTCACGATTATCAAGGCCTTCCGGGCGCGGGGCGAAATCGTCGCTATGACTGGCGACGGAGTTAATGACGCGCCATCTCTGGTCGCGGCCGATCTCGGCGTCGCGATGGGGCGTATCGGTACGGAAGTCGCCAAGGAGGCGGCCGATATTATCCTCTTGGATGATAATTTCGGCAGCATCGTCGCGGCCGTTGAAGAAGGGCGCAATATCTATAGAACTATCAAAAAAGTTATCTTATACCTGTTTTCTACCAATGCCGGAGAAGTCATCACGATTATCGGCGCCTTGCTCCTTGGCTATCCGATGCCTATCATCGCCGCCCATATTATTTGGCTTAATTTTGTAACGGACAGTTTTTTGGATGTTTCCTTAGGCATGGAACCGAAAGAAACCGACTTATTGCAAGGCGGTTTTGCTAAGCCTAAAAAATATCTGATCGATAAGGTTATGGCTGGACGCATGATCCTGATGGCTCTGCCGATGGCGATCGGCACCCTATGGCTCTTTAAGGATAATTATCAAGCGGACATCACGCGCGCTTGGACGATCTCCCTGACGCTCTTAGCCGCTTTCCAGTGGTTCAACGCCTGGAATTGCCGCTCAGAAACAAGATCAATTTTCCGGATGAATCCTTTTAAGAATAAATTCTTAGTCGGCGCGACATTGATTGTAATCGGTCTGCAATTACTGGCGGTCTACCATCCAGCTCTGCAGAAAATATTGCGCACCACAGCCCTCGCTCCTGCCGATTGGCTGACCATCCTGCCGATTGCCGCCTCGATCGTCTTAGTCGAGGAAATCAGGAAATTTTTTGCGCGGCGCCTTGCCCGCCAAGCTAATTGACACTCTCGCGACCCTTAAACTATACTTATCAACAGTACTTTTAAAATCTTGTGGTCTTATTTAGTTATTCACCCAGTTTCTGAATCTTCGGGAGTTGAGCGAATAACTAAATATCAGACAAAAAAGGAGAAATAATGAATATTTTACTAGTCTATCCGCAGGTTCCTGATACTTTTTGGAACTTCAAACACATCCTCCGCTTCATTTCTAAGAAAGCGGTCTATCCGCCATTAGGACTTTTGACCGTTGCTGCCATTTTACCGGCTGATTGGTCGAAGCGCTTAATCGATTTGAATGTCGCTACTTTATCAGACGTCGATATCGCCTGGGCGGATCTCGTGCTGATCAGCGCTATGATCATCCAGAAACCGAGCGCGGAAATGGTAATCGAGCGTTGTCGCGCCCAGGAAAAAACTATCTTAGCCGGCGGCCCATTATTTACCGCTCGACCGGAAGATTTTCCGACCGTTGACCATATTTTTATCGGTGAAGCCGAAAATACCTTACCTCAATTTATCAGAGATCGGCAACTTAGCCGGACAGCCAGAATTTATAAATCCACTGATTGGCCGGATATCGAAGATTCACCGACTCCGTTATGGTCTTTGATAAACCTTAAAGATTATGTCACGGTCACCCTTCAATATTCTCGGGGCTGCCCGTTCGACTGCGAGTTCTGCGACGTCATCATCCTGAACGGCCGGGTGCCCAGGACTAAGAGCCCGGAAAAATTTATCGGAGAGCTAGAAGCTTTATACCAAGTTGGCTGGCGCGGTACAGTTTTCGTGGCTGACGACAACCTGATCGGCAACAAGAAGCGAGTAAAATTGATGCTGCGCGCCTTATCAGATTGGCAAAAGAAACAGCATTATCCTTTCCGTTTGATTGCCCAGGCCTCAGTCAATCTGGCTGATGACGAGGAACTATTGAATCTGATGTCAAAGGCTAATTTTTTCAAGGTTTTCCTGGGCATTGAAACACCTAACGATGTCAGCCTCGAAGAGTGCGGCAAATTACAAAATCTGCGACATGATATCGCTGATGCGGTAAAGATAATCAACCGCCACGGCCTGCAAGTTATGAGCGGATTCATCGTCGGTTTCGATAATGATCAGGCAGATATCTTCGAGCGCCAAAAACGATTCATCGAAATGATCGGCGTACCCGTCGCTATGGTCGGCCTGTTGACCGCGCTTCCCGGAACCAGGCTCTATGAACGTCTCAAAGCTGAAAACAGGCTGATCGAGGAAAGCTCCGGCGGCAATACCGATGCCGTCATTAATTTTCGACCGATGATGGATAAGGCCGAGCTAATCCGCGGGTATAAAAGATTGATGAACTTATTGTATGATGCCCGCAGCTACTACGGACGGATTAACACTTTCATCCGCGACTACCGGCACAAGGTCAAAGGGGGTAGCTTAAAATTAAACAATATCGGCGCCTTCCTAAAAAGCCTGGTCCTTATCGGATTCCATCATTCAACCGCTCCTTATTACTGGCGATTGCTTATCAAAACGCTTTGCCTAAGGCCAAAAACTTTAGCCACTGCCGTAGAATTAGCCATCCAAGGCTATCATTTCAAAAAAATATTCTTAAACATGTAGCTCTCAAACTTGAAAAAACCAAAAGTTGCGCCCCCTAGCGTAACTTTTTTATTTTATCGGATAATCCATGTAAAATTGACATTTTTTAAAATATATACTAATATTTAAAGAATTCAAACTGAATTCAAATTGGCCTTTAACAATAAAAAAGGAGAAAAAAGCCATGAAGAAAGTCATCAGAAACACCGTCTTGGTCGTAACCGGCCTATTCCTCCTGATTCTTTTACTAACAGGCGGAAACTTTTTATTTTTTTGGGGCATATTCAATTGGATCCAAGGAGGTGTCCATCGCACCACCGGCCTTGATATCGGATTGAGCAAAGTGATTACCGCTTTGATCATCGCGGTCCTAGTGATGCTGCCTTTCGGACGTATAGCGCTATCGTTCACCCCCTTACCGCTTAAAAATAAAAGGGCTTATCGCGCTCTGGTTTTTTCCGGAATAGCCATTTTTTTCTTATTATCATATTTAACTGCCTTGAATACATTTTTTGATCCGGAAACCGGACAGCCGGTTAAATACTATAGCGAATGGCAGGATGGAACGATCCATTTCTATTCCGAGCCAGGCTTTGATCCGATCATTGGCGATTCACTTAAACAAGTGACCTCTGAAATAATCATTAAAAGCCGGGGTTTAAATATAAAGAAGAATTCTCCATTTAATCCAGAAACCGGAAAGCCTTCCCAATATTACAGCGAATGGCCGGATAAAACAATCCATTTCTATTCTAAGCCAGGCTTTGACCCGACCACTGGCGATTCGCTTAAAGCAGTGACCAGGGAGATAGTATTAAAAAGCCAGGGATTATTGCCGGAACCTGATTACTACTTTGATCCAGGGACGGGCGAGGCTTTAAAGTATTATAGTTTATGGCCTGACGGACAATACAAATTCTATTCCGGGCCTGGTTACGATCCGGAAACCGGCGATGCCTTAAAGAGGGTGACTAAAGAAGTCATCTTGAGAAGTCGGGGTCTTTGGCCCGAGGAAACTCCAGCGCCGGAACCGCCAAAACCACATTACTTCGGCCGGAAAGATGATAAAAAGAAACAAGGGGGTCTTTCTGAGACGCCAGAGCCAGATCCAATAGGAAAGGTATCCGTAGCTCCTCCAAAAAATGAAGAAATTCCGGATATTAACGAGCTAATACCGACGAGTGAAGTCAATTTTCGAAATGAGACCCACTTCACTTTCCAGATTCTCAATTCCTCCAAACACGTCATGTTTACTGTCCCCCCTCGTCGGATAATCAGAAAAACTTTAGCCGCTGGTGAATATTATGCAATGGGTGGCGGCAAAGATAGAAAATTATTTGTCAGTGCAGAAAAAAAGCAAACCGACATAAATTTTCTAAATAAGCCTCAAAGTCAAAATCAACGTAGTCAACGAAGAGTAATCAGGCGTTATTAGAACGCCGTAATAACGGAGGGAATTATGTTTAGTGTCACGAATATAATAATATACGGAATCATCATCGCCTTATTAGTAGGCTTGGTAGTCTATCACTATTCGAAAGATAGGGGACTAAACGCTGATAAGGGTTTTGCCTGGGGATTCCTAGGAACTTTAGCGGTCACTGCGATCGCCGCGTTCACGTATTTTTTCAAAAATAAAAGAAGATAAATAGTTAAAAGCCCAGTCAAAATGCTGGGCTTTTTCATTTTTTCGTCACCGGCTATAAGCGGCCGTGCTTCTCGCCCCAGCGCCCCATAGCGACCAGGAGCGGCCTCAGGGTCCGGCCGTAATCTGTCATCCAGTACTCCACGCGTGGCGGCACCTCCCGATAAACTTGCCGATGGATAATCCGGTCCTTTTCCAGCTCCCGCAACTGGGCGGTGAGCATCTTCTGCGATACGCCGGGAATCGCTTTCTGCAGCTCATTGAAACGCAATTTATCGTTTAAGAGATGCCATAAGATGAGCGGTTTCCATTTGCCAGCTATGACTTTGAGGGTGCGGGCGACCGCTTCGTGGCATTGGTTATTTTGCATATTTATTTGATAGTTTCTTATTAGTTAGTATCATACAAAAAAGTAGGTACTTGTGTCAAATATGAGCTTTTGTTATATTATTAACAGTTAAAAAAAATCATTAATATAATTTAATAAAATTAATCTTATCGCCTAAATATGAAAAAGATATTTTTTCCTGTTTTATTTTTAAGCTTATTCTTCCTGGCCGGCTGCGGCATCGCCCAGCCGGATGAAGGAACTGTGCCAGCCGGCAAACGGGCGGCTTCGGAAATCGCCGCGGAAAATTTCGCCGACGCGGATACTAAGACTTTGGGTATCGTGGCCGCAGAATCCCAAGCTAAATTCAGCTTGAATGAGGTTTTGAAGGGCGTTCCTACTTTGGTCGTCGGCACCAGTTCTCAATTGAGCGGGATGATCACGGTCAAGACTTCCCAGCCGGCGGCCATCAATATTGGCGCTATCCAGCTAGACGCTACGAGCCTAGTAACCGATAACGCGCTACGCAATAAGAATATCATCGAGCTCATCCTGAAATCTAACGAGCCGCAAAACCGTTACATCGTTTTCCAACCGACTAATATCAGCGGCGTGCCGGAAACGCTTACTCCCGGCCAAAGCTTCCCGGTGACGATAGAAGGGAATATGACTATTTCCGGCAATACCCAGCCGACTACTTTTACCGGCGCAATTACCTGGCAAAGCGACGGCACTCTGACTGGCACGGCGACGACGGATCTGACTTACGCTAATTTCGGCCTAGCCATTCCTGACTTTCCATTCTTCTCCGACGTGGATAAAGTAACAAAATTAGAAATCAATTTAAAGGCTTCGCCGATCGCCCTATAAATTAAAAGCACCATATAAGTCAGCCCGGCTGAGGGATCTCCCGGGTTGACTTTTTATGGATATTTAACTATAATTCTTTCACTTATAGTTAATATTGAAAAAATGTTTAGGGTCAAGGCAAGAATAGAATATGGGCTCATGATCATGACCGAATTAGCCGATCGTCCCGGCAGGTTCGTCTCTCTGTCGGGTTTAGCCAAGCAGGCGCAGGTATCTTCGATTTATCTGATCCAGATTGCCCGCTCTTTGGCGCGCGCCGGCTTGTTGAAGAGTAAAGAAGGAGCGCGCGGCGGCTATATGCTAACCCGGCCAGCCGACCGAATATCTTTGTTAGAGATCATGGAGGCGATAGACGGCCAGGATAAGTCAAAATCTGCCCTTAAACATAATCAGTTAAAATTCTGTTGCCATAATCATGGCGCCTGGGGCTTGATCGCGGCCGAAGCCAAATCAGCCTTAGCCAAAAAAACATTAGCTTCACTTTTAAGGCTCGAAGTCAAAACAAAAAATTTATGAATATCTTAGAGATTAAAGACCTGACCGTCAATATCGGGGAAAAACGCATCCTAGACAAGGTTAGCTTAACGATTAAAGAAGGGGAGACCTGCGTCGTGATGGGTCCGAACGGCTCGGGAAAATCTACTTTATCCAGCGTCTTGATGGGTCATCCCGCTTATCAAGTGACGGGCGGACAAATCTTCTTCAAGGGTCAGGAAATTACAGATAAGAAGCCGGAGGAACGGGCGGCTTTGGGATTATTTATGACTTTCCAGCAGCCGCGCGAAATAGAAGGGGTGGATTTCTATCCTTATTTATTCGATGCTTACAAATTCTTGAAAGCGGCCCGGCAAGAAAAGGCAGTCAGCGTCTTTGACTTCAAGAAATTAATGGACAAGGAGATCGCCGCCCTGAAGATCACTGACGATTGGAGCCGCCGCTATCTGAACCGCGGTTTTTCCGGCGGAGAAAAGAAAAAAGCGGAAATACTCCAACTGGCGCTCTTAAAGCCGTCTTTCGCTATTTTTGACGAAATCGACTCCGGTCTGGATGTCGATGCCTTGAAAGTGGTCGGCCGAGCCATGAAACGCTTTAAGAAACCAAGCGCCAGTGCTTTGATCGTCACCCATTATTTGCGGATCTTGGAATATATCGAACCGGACAAGGTCGTCGTGATGTCGGCTGGTCGGATCATCAAGACCGGCGGGCATGATCTGGCTAAACGCTTAGAAAAAGAGGGTTTTGAAAAAATTATCAAGGCTAAATTGGAATAAACTCCTTATGCCGATACCCCGCAACATCAAAAATAAAAAAAAGATAGCCACCCATAGCTCGCTTTGGGACGCTTATAATGAATCCGGCTATATGGCTCAGACCAGGACCGGTCTGGATGAAGACTTGGTCCGTCTGATTTCCCGGGAAAAGCAGGAGCCGGCTTGGATGTTAGAAAGACGCCTGGCGGCGCTCAAGATTTACGAGAAAATGCCGCTTCCTGCCTGGGGGCCGGATTTAAGCCAACTAGATCTGGCTAAAATCACTTATTACGCTAAAGCGACCGACAAGAAGAGCGAGACTTGGGACGATGTCCCAGCTGATATCAAAAAGACCTTCGACCGGCTCGGCATCCCGCAGGCCGAGCAGGAAGTCTTGGCCGGCGTCGGCGCGCAATATGAATCGACCGTGATCTACCATAGCTTGAAAGAAAAATTCAGGCGCCAAGGCGTCATCTTTGAAGATATGGATGTCGCTCTGCGCGAACACGGCGAACTGGTTGAAAAATATTTCATGAAATGCGTTCCGCCGACCCTCCATAAATTCGCGGCCTTGCACGGCGCGGTCTGGAGCGGCGGGACATTCTTGTATATCCCCAAGGGCGTCAAGATAGAGTTGCCGCTCCAGGCCTATTTCCGGATGAATGCTAAAGGCATGGGCCAATTCGAACATACCTTGATTGTCGTAGAAGAGGACGCCCAAGCCCATTATATTGAAGGCTGCAGCGCGCCGCGCTACGGCGTTGATTCTTTGCACGCCGGCGGCGTCGAGATCTTTGTCGCTCCGCGCGCCCGTTTCCGCTATAGCAGCGTGGAAAGCTGGAGCAAGGACGCCTATAATCTCAACACGAAAAGAGCCATCGTCCAGGCTGACGCGCATATGGAATGGGTGGGCGGAAATTTCGGCAGCAATGTGACCATGCTCTATCCTTGTTCAGTCCTCGTGGGCGCCAACGCGACCGCCGACCATCTCGGCGTCGCTTTCGCCAATCAGGGGCAAATTCAGGATACCGGCGCGAAAGTCATCCATATCGGGCCGAATACGAGCTCTAATATCGTTATGAAGAGTATCAGTAAGTCCGGCGGGCGAGCGATCTATCGCGGCTTAGTAGACATCGGAGCGCAAGCCGAAAAAGCCGCCGCTAATATAAAATGCGACGCCCTAATCTTAGACGACCGATCAGCCTCGGACACGATTCCGCTGATCAAGATCAAAAATTCCAGCGCTATCCTGGCGCACGAGGCGACCGCCGGCAAACTGAATGATGATGACATCTTCTATCTGCGCAGCCGCGGGCTGAACGAAGCGCAAGCTGGAGCGATGATCGTCAACGGCTTTATCGAGCCGATCGTCAAAGAATTGCCGCTGGAATACGCCGTTGAGATGAACCGGATGGTGGAATTGGAAATGGAAGGTAGCGTCGGTTAAATCCCGTCTATTTATGAAAAAAATAATAATCAAACCCCAGGACAAAAAGATAAATATCGCGGCGCGGGCCGAAGTTTTTTTGCTGGACCATATCGCCGGCCGCGGATCCAGGCCTTCTCTAGAGATTAATATCGGCGCTGGGGCGCGAGTTCAATATGTGAGCATCCTGGATCCGGCCCAGAGCCATTTCCAACAGGAAAGAGTGATCAATATCGCTGCAAAAGCGGAGGTCTCCGGTTATCAGGCTTATTTCGGTTCTAGCCAGATGACCTTAAAATTGAGCCATAACTTAGGGGCTCAAGCCGTCTTCCATAACCATGTCCTGTTCTACCAGACCAAGGATCAGAATCTACAGGTCCAAGATGATTATATTTTCCAGGAACGCGGAACAGCCGGCCGGTTCCAAGTCGAAGGATTAGCTGACGATCAAGCTATCGTCCAATACTATTCGGAATTAATCATTAAGCCGGCGGCTCAGCTCACTGATTCACGGATCGATATGCGCTTGCATCTGCTCAGTCCCGGAGCAAAAGGGAATTTACTGCCGGGTTTGAAGATAGACGCTAACGAAGTCAAGGCCGGACACGGCGCCAGTACTTTCCAGTTATCGCCTGAGGATCTTTTCTATCTGCGTAGCCGCGGCTTAAACGAAAAACAGGTCAAATTTCTGGTCATTGATTCTTTGGCCCGGCGGTTTACCGCTGATCTAAAGGACCGAGGAACGCGAGAACTGATTATCAAGCTGATCAAAAATCGAGCGGGGCATTAAACGATTATGACGGGTTACTAACATGATCAAACGGACAGATTTTCCAATTTTAACTAGAAAGATCAAAGGCCGGACGCTGGTCTATTTTGATAATGCCGCGACCGCCCAGAAGCCGCGCGCGGTCATCGCGGCCACGGTCGCATACTATAAAAAATATAATGCTAATGTCCACCGCAGTTTGAATCCTCTGGCTGATGAGGCGACTAAGAGATACGAGGCCGCCAGAGATACCATTGCCGCGGCGATTCTCGCCCGGCGGGAAGAGGTAATCTTTACCCGCGGCGCGACAGAAGGGATAAATCTGGTAGCGCGGACCTGGGGGGCGGAGAATTTAAAGCCAAACGACCGGATCGTCTTAAGCCTAGCCGAGCATCACGCCAATATCGTCCCCTGGTTACAGCTACAAGCCAAGATCGGCTTTAAGTTAGACTACATTCCCGTCAAAGACAGCGGCGCCCTGGATATTCAGGCAGCGAGAAGGCTTTTAAGTCGCCCGCGCGTCAGACTATTAGCTCTTACCCAAGCCTCGAATGTCTTGGGCGTGGTTAATCCGCTCGGAGGGCTTATCCGCTTAGCTAAGAGCAAGAAGATAATTACCCTGATCGATGCGGCACAAAGCGCGGCACACCGGCCGATCAATGTCCGGTCTTTAGGCTGCGACTTCCTGGTCTTATCCGGCCATAAGATCTGGGGCCCGACCGGCATCGGGATCTTATACGGCCGGCGAGAACTACTAGAAGCGATGCCGCCCTTCCTGGGCGGCGGCGATATGATCAGCGCCGTCTATCCGGATCATTTTTTAACGAATAGCTTGCCTTATAAATTCGAGGCGGGAACGCCGAATATCGCCGGCGCGATCGGCTTAGGCGCCGCGGTCGCTTATATTAATCAGGTTTCTTGGCCGGAGATCAAGCGCCGCGAACGAGCTCTGACCGCATATTTCCTAAAAAAAATAAAAACGCTGAAGTTTGTTCAAATCCTAGGGACAGCTCAGCCTAAATTGCCGGTCTTCTCTTTGCTGATCAAGGGCATCCATCCGCATGATGCGGCCGATCTTCTGGGCGAAGAGGGAATCATCCTGCGCGCCGGCCATCACTGCGCCCAGCCGCTCCACGAACGTTATGGCGTCGCGGCCAGCCTGCGAGCCAGCCTGAGTTTTTATAATACCGAGGCAGAAATAGATTTCTTCGTCAAAAAGCTACAAGAACTATACCAGGCTTTCCAATAAATCATCTATGGATATCTACGCGCAAAATATCTTGGACCATTATAAGCACCCGCGCAATTACGGCTCTTTGCCGGACGCGGACTTGAGGCAAAAGGGAATAAATGCGACCTGCGGCGACGAGATCAGCGTCGCCTTGAAACTTTCCGGCCAGAAGATAAAAGAGATTAGATTCTTAGGCCGAGGCTGCGCTATTTCCCAAGCCGCTATTTCTATCTTAACTGAGGAATTGATCGGCCAAACAAAAAAAGACGTTTTAGCCCTTAGCTTTGCCGATATCAAGAGATTGCTCGGCGTCCCAATCAGCGAGCGTCGCTATAAATGCGCTATGCTCGGTTTAGAAGCCATCCAGGCCGCGCTTCGGGACTAAAAAACCGCCTTTTACGAGGCGGCTTTTGATTTTCGGACATATTCGTAAGCGCTCAGGGCGGCGATAGTCCCTTGGCCGCTCGCGACAGTCAATTGCTTATGTCTGATCTGCGTAATATCACCGGCCGCGAATATCCCAGGCTGGCTGGTTTCGCAGGCTTCGTTGACGATAATCTGATTAGCGGCATCTAGCTTCACTAAATTAGCAACCAAGTCGCTTTGCGCCTTGTGACCGATTTCGACAAAAACGCCATCGATAGGCAGCTCTTCTAAAGCGCCGTCCGGAGAATGCTTGATCACGGCGCTTGTCACCCTGGTATCTCCGTTGATCCGGACGATTTCGGAGTCGAGGCGGATATTGATATTCGGCCGGGCTTTGACTTCGCTGACCAAGCTTTCAAAAGCTTTGAATTCGGAACTTCGATGGACTAGATGGACTTCAGCCGCGATCTTAGAGAGGACTTCAGCCGCGTCAAGCGCGGAATTCCCGCCGCCGACCACGATCAGGCGCTTGCCTCTGAAGAATTGCCCGTCGCAATTAGCGCAATAAGAAACGCCCTTGCCGGCGAATTCTTTTTCACCCGGCACACCAAGATAGCGGGGGACCAGGCCGAGAGCGAAAATAACGGTCCGCGATCTATAGCTGCCTTGGCTGGTATTGACCGTAAAACCTTGCGTGCCATTGCCAGAGATCTCAGTCACTGCTTCTAGGCGTATTTCATAACCAGTATACTTAGCCTGTTTCTCTAGGCGTTCGTTCAAGTCTAAACCCGTAATCAGATCAAAGCCAAGATAATTTTCGATTTCGCCGGCTAATCCGATCTGTCCGCCGATATCTCTAGTTAAAAGCAGGGTCTTCATTTCCCGGCGCTGGGCGTATAGGGCGGCCGCCAGGCCAGCCATTCCGCCGCCGATGACGATAGTGTCGTACATAATTTGAATATTTAAATCTTATCCCTCTTTATTATGCTCCTTCTGCGCCCGGCCGTCCACTTCATAATTAGTGTTCTGGGTCTCGAAGAAATTAACGAGCTCCAGAGTATCGGTCGCCGCCGCCATCCATTTAGCCGGATTAGCGACTTTGAAATACGGCTCGAAACCTAATTCTTCCAGCCGCCGATCCGCGACATATTGGACGTATTGGTTGACGTAATTAGCATTTAAACCGAGGATGCCGCGCGGGAACATGTCCTGGTTATAGGCATTTTCCAGATTGACGCCGTCAATGATTATTTTCTGGATCTCCGCGCTGAATTCGGGCGTAACGATATCCGGATTTTCCTCTAAGACGGTCAGGACCAGATTGATGCCGAATTTCAGATGCAAGCTTTCATCACGCAAGACCCAATCGATCAGGGAGCCGAAATTACGCAATTGGCGGCGCTGGCGGAAGCTGAGCGCGACCATAAAGCCGCTGTAGAACCAGATGCCTTCCATAACGATGTTATAAGCGACCAGATTACGGACAAAATCCCGCTTGCCCTCGATTGTGGACACATCCAGACTGCTTTCCGTCATGCGCGTCAGATAGTTAGTGATGAAATCTTCTTTGGCTTTGATCGATGGAGTATCAAGGTGCTGCTGGAAGACTGCCTTGCGGTCAACCGGAAAAGTTTCCAGGACGTATTCGAAAGATACGCAGTGATTGGCCTCTTCCCACATCTGTTTGGCCAGATAGAGGTGGGCCTCCGGCGCCTTGATATAAGGATAGACGCCGAGAGCGAGGGTGCGGTTAACGATCAGCTCAGAGGGGTTAAAAAAGCTCATCAGGAAAGTTACGGCGTGGCGCTCGTCTTCAGTCATCTTCTTCCAATCCTCCAAATCTTCGCCCAAGGCGATCTCGTGCGGAAACCAGGTATTGGCCACGGCCTGGTTATAAAGGTCGTAAGCCCATTGGTACCTGATCGGCCTTAAGTTCATGTCTTCGTTTAAAGGTTTGCCTAATATCATATAGATAATATTAAATATAAATTATAGCAATTTCTTATTGGCAACTATCGCATAATAACCGTTCCTGCGGGTCGGTCGGGCAAGCTTGGCCGGATTTATAGCCTGACGCCAGAGTTTCTGCGGTCACAGCCGCCGGCATGGGGATAGCAGCCGCCTGGCCCGCTAAGATCGCTCCGAAACCTTTCTTGCCCACCCCGATCGATTTATTGACTTTAACCGTGCTCTGTTCGGCTGTATGGCGTGGCTTCATATGGAGATAGTAGGTAGTTTTCAATCCTTTTTCCCAGGCCTTGAAATAGATCTGCATGATCTCTTCAGTATCGCGGGTCGCCAGATACATATTGCGGCTGATCGCCTGGTCAACCCATTTCTGGGCGCGAGCCGCGACTTCCACAAAACCATCAGGTCGGACCGAAAAAGAATCCTTATAAATCGTCTTCAACTTTTCCGGAATGCCCTCGATATAGCTCAGATCGCCCTGCGCGACCAGGATTTCTTCACGCTTATCTTCCCAGATGCCCAAGGCTTTTAATTCTTTGACCAGATTAAAATTTAATTCCAGATATTTTCCGGATAAGGTGTTCCGACTGAAGATCTGGGCGAAACGCGGATCGATGCCGGTCGAAGTTCCGGCGATTAGTCCGATATTCGCGGTCGGAGCGATGGCGAGCAGGGTCGCATTACGCATCCCGCGCGCGACTTTGGCGCGCAGTGGCGCCCAATCAAGCTGATAAGAACGGTCTACGGCTAGCTTTTCACCGCGGCTTTCTTCCCAGATGGCCAGAGTATCATAAGGGACTTTTCCCTGGGACCAGCCAGATCCGGCAAAATTAGCGTAACTACCTTTTTCTCCGGCTAAATCCGCACTGGCGTCGATCGCGTGATAGCTGATGAATTCCATGATCTGATCGACGGAGGAATAGGCTTCGGCGCTGTCATAAGCGACGCCTAAGCGTTCGAACATATCGGCCAAGCCCATGACGCCCAGGCCGATTGCTCGATTATTATGATCGGAATTGCCGGCCTCCGGTATCGGCGGCTGATTGATATCTACCAGATTGTCTAATTGCCGGATGCCGGTCCGGACGCTATCCTTCAGCAATTCCCAATCGATTTTATTATCCTCGGTCAGATGGCGGGAAAGGTTGATGGACATCAGGTTGCAGACCGCGACATTATCCTTATCGGCCGGCAGGAGTATTTCCGTACAAAGATTAGAGCTATTGATCGTGCCGGTATTGTTATTCAGCGCCCGGACATTGGCCGCGTCTTTCCAGGTCAGCCAAGGATGCGAAGTCCCCTGCAGGGAAACGATCATATTATTAAATTGCTCTGTGGCCGGCATTTTCTTGAAGGTCCGCATTTTGCCTGCTTCCGCGAGAGCGACATATTCATTATAACGGCGGGAAAAGTCTTCGCCGTATAATTCGACTAGATCCGGCGTTTCGCGCGGATCGAAAAGATACCAGGCCTCCTTATTCTTCACCCGTTTCATAAATTCATCGGAAATCCAGGCGGCGATATTGGCGGTCCGGGCACGGCGGTAATCGTCGCCGGCATTCTGCTTCAGGTCCAGAAAATCCTGGAAATCGATATGCCAATTTTCCATATAGAAACAGAGGGCACCCATCTTTTTGCCAGCGCGAGAGATCGCCCGGATAGTCGAATCGATGATATGGAGGAAGGGGATCGGGCCGGAAGAGAAAGTATTATTGGTCGAAATCGGCGAACCATTGGCGCGTAATTTAGTGACGGCTAAGCCGATGCCGCCAGTCGCCTTTGATAATTTCATCACATCGGCCACGGTTTTCCCGATATGATCGATATTGTCTTCCATATCCATCAGGAAGCAGTTGCTCAGCCGCGGGGAAGTCGTGCCGGCATTGATATTCGTGGAACCGCCGGCGACATACTGCAGCTTAGACATCTTATCGTAGAAACGCAGCGCCAGATCAGTCGCGTCCTTTTCCCGGAAAGCCATGCCCATCGCGACGCGCATCCAGAAATACTGCGGCGTTTCCTGGAGCTTCTGCTGAGCGCTCTTGATCAAGTAACGGTTACGCATCGTAGACAAGCCGGTATAGTTCAGGAGGGAATCGCGCTCTAAAGACAGGGCTTCAGCCAGTCGATCAGCATCAAAGACTTTCAGGTCAGGGGAAAGTATCCCGGACGACCAGCCTTGTTTTAAATAAGCCAAAAAACCATCCTGATGTTTCTGGCGCAGATCAGCTTCGTCCTGGAAATCCCCTAAGACTTCCTTATAAATGATCTTTAACAGCAGACGGGAAGCGATGATATCGAAATCCGGATCATCTTTGATATTCTGGACCGCCGCGTTAATAACAGCATTGTCTAATTCTGTGGTCGTAATGCCGTCGTATAAAGTCAAGCTGGTTTCCGTCGCGATCTGCGTGATCTTTGAGGATTGGTCGGCCAATCCGACGCAGGCGGCGGCGATGGCTTGGTTAATCTTGTCAGCGTCGAATGGTTCCTTTTTCCCGTCTATCTTCATGATTGATAATGACATAAGCTTCTGAGAAACCAGGAGCCAGCAATTAGCCCCGATTTCTACATATAGTATATAAAGTAGTATTTATTATACCATATACGGTATAACGAAGCAAGCCCGCTCCGAAGTCAAAAAAGCCTTGATTATGCCATACTAACCTTCTGGTAACCCTAGTCGACCTAAGACGCAGCGCTAACTCAACCAATTTCTTAAAGAGGCGCCGGACAGGCCAAGGTCTATACCTTAAGCTTAAATATGCTATAATCTTTCCATAATCTATTAACTAATCTCATTAGTATGGCTAAAAGAAGCACCGGAGTCGGAAAAATGAAAAAATCTCATTCTCGTAAGACCGCGAAACGTCTAGAGGCTAAGCGGGTCATGCTGGCTGCAAGAGCTGCCAAAAGGAAACGTAAATAAGATTTATCGACAATGATTAAAATAGCCTGGGGTGTAAAGCCCCAGGCTTTTTAGGAAGCGTTGATAATGTTTGGATTTGACTTTTTAAACGAATAATGTAAAATATTAATAAGCTTAGATTATGTTATATATTAAGTTAAACAAGCAGGTTCGTCGGAACAACCACTCTTGCGAGAGATGGTTGGCTTAATATTGCTTATTTATCATTAAATAGTAATAAATAGTAATTCAACCCTCTCTCGGAAGAGGGATTTTTGTTTTAAGGGGCTTATTTTTATTAATAATATGAACACATATAAAAAAATCGCTTCTTACGAAGCGCAGCTCGGAGAATTCAATAAATGCTTGTTACTTTATTCAGGCGGCTTAGATACCTCAGTCATGCTAAAATGGATCCAAGAAAAATATCATAGCGAGGTCATAACCCTGACCGTTGATATCGGCCAAACCGCCGATAATCTGGAGGCGATAAAAGAAAAAGCGCTAAAATTAGGCGCTAAGGAGGCAATAGTTTATGACGCGAAAGATGAGTTCGCCGATATTCTATTGGCGGAAGCGATCAAATCTAACGCTGATTACCAGGGTGGCTATGCCCTGGGTTGTCCGCTCGGCCGGGTCATGATCTCTAAAGTAGCGGTAAAGATCGCCAGACAGTATGATTGCCAGGTCATCGCCCATGGCTGTACGGGCAAGGGTAATGACCAGGTCAGATTTGAAGGCTATATCACGACGCTTGATCCGAAACTGAAAATCATCGCGCCAGTCAGGGAATGGGGGATGGGCCGGGAAGAAGAGATAGAATACGCGCGCCAGAATAATATCCCGGTCAGCCAGACCAAAGCTAGCCCCTATTCTTACGACGAAAATATGTGGTCCAATACCGGCGAAGGAGGAGAGATAGAGGATCCGAAGCTGATTCCGCCATTAGAGCGCATCCTAAAATGGTGCAATACCATTGAAAAGACGCCAAATGAGCCCGAGACAGTGACTATCAGCTTTAAGCAGGGAGTGCCGTTTTCTTGGAACGGCCAAGATGATAAATTAAGCAATATCATAAAGATGGCGAACCTCGTCGGCGCCAAACACGGCGTCGGAGTCTGCCATCTGATAGAAGACCGGATCGTCGGCTTAAAAGTCAGGGGCGTCTATGAAAATCCCGGCGCCAGCATCCTGATCGCCGCCCATAAGAAACTGGAGCAATTAGTATCGACCAGGGAAGAGAACGAGTTGAAAAGTTTCTTGGATAATAAATGGGCTTACCTGGCTTATGGCGCCAAATGGTATGATCCGGCCATGTATCATCTTAACGCCTACATCAACAGCCAAAATAAAAAAGTCACCGGGGAAGTGACGGTCCGCCTATTTAAAGGGAATATCACCGTCGTCGCGCTGAATTCTCCTTACTCTCTATTCGATATCGATCTGGCGACTTTCAATAAGAACGCTAAATTCAACCAGAACGCTTCAGCCGGCTTCATCGAGTTATGGACACTGGCGCAAAAGACCGCTTATAACACCTATTGTTTCGAGGATGAATTGAATAAGAATTGAATATATGAAAAAACTCTGGCAAAAAAACAAGGCCGAGCTTCATCCGCTGATAGAAGCTTATACGGTCGGCTCCGACTATCTCCTGGATCAGGAACTCATGCCTTATGACATCGAGGCGAGCATTGCTCACGCCCTAGGGTTAGCGCGTATGGGCGCCCTGTCTAAAAAAGAGACCGGGCGCCTGGTCAAGGGCCTGAAGGATATCCAGCGAGACTGGCGAGCCGGCAAGATCAGGATCCCGGTCTCCAGCGAAGATTGCCATACGGTCATAGAGAATAAGCTGATTAAAAAATTAGGCGATCTCGGCCAGAAGATACATACCGGCCGGAGCCGCAATGACCAGGTCTTAGTCGCCATGCGGCTGTTTATGAAAGATAAGGCCGGCCAGATCAACCGCCTGATCGCCAGCCTGGCCCAGATGCTGCTGAAAGAGGCTCAACGATACCAGGATATGCCGCTACCCGGCTATTCGCACACGCAGCAGGCCATGCTCAGCAGCGTCGGACATTATTACGCCAGCTTCCTAGAAAGCCTGCTCGATGATTATGATTTTCTGCGGAAAGTAAAAGATCAGATCGACCAGAATCCGCTGGGCAGCGCGGCTGGCTTCGGGGTCAATTTGTCCCTAGATAGGAACTATACCTCCCGCCTATTACATTTCAAGAAAACCCAGCTTAATTCTCTTTATTGTCAGAACAGCAAGGGTAAATTTGAGAGCCTTTTCCTGGAAGCGCTGGCGCAGATCATGATGACGGCCGCCAAACTGGCGGACGATATGATAGTGTTCACGACCAAAGAATTTTCTTTCTTCAAAGTCAACGGCCTGATAACGACCGGCTCCAGCATCATGCCGCAAAAGGAAAATCTTGATGTCTTAGAAATCATCCGAGGGAATGCCAGCGTGGTCATCGCTAACCAGGCTTTGGTCAAAGACCTTAATCGAAATACTTTTTCCGGCTATAACCGGGACACGCAATTGATCAAGAAGCCCCTGCTGGAGAGCGTTAAGATTGTCAGCGATACGCTGGCCGTCTTAAAAATTTTTTTGGAGACTGTGGCGCCGGATCGGGGACGGATCCTTAAAAGCATCAGGAGTGATATCTTGCTAGCTGACACCGCCTTGGAATTGACTAAAGAAAGCGGCCTGCCTTGGCGCCAAGCCTACAGGGAGGCCCGAGATGTTAACGCTGGCCAAAAACTGGATTATACGGCAAAAATTAAGGAAAAAATATCTCTTGGAGCGGCCGGTCATCTTGATTTACCGTCTTATCAAATAAGGATTAAAAACTTAAAAAACGGCTAAAAGGCTAGTAAATAGTGGTGGTTGACTTACTTTTATATATATGTTATCATTATTAAGCAAAACATTATGAGCTAGAAAAGTCGTCGAGTTTCAAAAACACATAAAAATTGCAATTTATTCACTAAGCACATAAAAAATGACTGGTGTTATCAAGAGTTTAACTGACAGAGGCTTTGGCTTCATCAAAGTTGAGGGTCAAGAGAAAGATTTATTCTTTCACAGCAATGCTTTAGTCGGAGTCGCTTTCAACGAACTTCGCGAAGGGCAGACTGTTAGCTTCGATCAGGAACAATCTCCGAAAGGAATGAACGCGGTGAACGTCAAGCTTGCCTAAACATCCTTTTATCAAAAGCCCCTCTGGCTCTGCTGGAGGGGTTTTTGATTTTATCGACTATCGCTTTATATGGAATATTGTGTCCGAATTTCGGGGGTCATGCCAAAGGGGTAGTAATCTATTAACTGCTGTACTGAGCCACCTTGATTACTTACGACATTAGTCCCGCCCAGATGATCGTTATGAACATAATAGATATCGGTGGAAGTGCTATTATTTAATATTGTAGCAATTAATTGGTCGTTAGCGAAGATGTGCTTAGCGCTTGTGCCGGTATCAGTTAAACTAAAACTCTTCGTAGGAGAGGTTGACGTCGCCACCCCATCGAACGACCAAATACGGTCATTATCCTGATCATAGCCATAGCTCATGGTAGTCGTGCCATTAGTTGCCCCGATTAATCGGTTGCGATAGTCCCAGGCATAAATCCAGTTGGTCAAAAAATTAGATTAAAAAAACAGCTAAAAAAATCTTTCTTAATTCTACAAAATCGAGTTTCAGGAAAGTTCGGGTAAAAATTTAACAAAAATAAAAAAGCCCCGTTTTTTCGGGGTTAATAAATCAAATCTTATCTGAAAAGCTAGAGGTATTTTTTATTGATCCTTATTCTTCCAGTCTTACCGGTATTGAATATTAGAAAGTCGTTTATTTCATCAGCCGTCTGGTTTCTTATCTTTTCTTTTATATCTTCGCAAGCAGTATGATATTTCCGCCAATTATTTGGCCGGTGCTTATAGTCCACTTCGCCGAATTCGGATTCGGCAATTTCCGAATAAAAGAAATCGTCAGTTAGATTATCTTTA
>Ga0265297_10003310_pt1 | contig 29581 bp, 27 predicted proteins | sample Munlanlwell13791_FD_192502 | JGI IMG/M metagenome (GOLD analysis project Ga0265297, IMG submission 192502) | Leachate microbial communities from a municipal landfill in Southern Ontario, Canada - Leachate well 137-91 | ecosystem: Engineered > Solid waste > Landfill > Unclassified | place...
GCCAAAAACCTTTTAAGCATTTAAATGGCTTTTGCTCACTTTCTAAAACACTAAAAAAAGACCAGAAATGGCCTTCTATTTTAGGCATCAAATTTGATGAAAAACGCACTCGATTCTGAACGGTGACCGCGACACCGTGCCTTCACGCCCCTTCTGCCATCTAGCCGAGGCGTACGACCGCTAACTTCAAAATAAGCGGTCACTCCTTCCGATAGTCTTGCAGTCTACTCACTGCCGAAGCAGTTTGAGTTGAGTAGCTCTGCAGATGCCTAGATATTAACACATTAATTAGTCAGATGGTAGAGAATGATTCCTGTCGCGGTTGCGACGTTGAGAGAATTAGCGATGCCATACATTGGAATCTCGACTGCGGCATCGCATAAATGCAATAGATCGTCAGAAACTCCATCGACTTCATGGCCAACAATGACGGCAATGGGTTTGCGAAAATCGTACTCTTTGTAATTTATCGAATTATTAGTTTGCTCGAGCGCGACAATTTGTATTCCTTTATTTTTTAACTCTAGAACAAGCTTTTTAACGTCATCGCGGTATTCCCATGGTACATAATCAATAGTTTTTAGCGCGGTCTTTTCAATCTCTTTTCTAGGTGGCGATGCCGTTATCCCGCAAAGAAAAAGTTTTTCAACTTTAGTTGCATCGGCGGTACGAAAAATCGCTCCAACATTATACATTGATCTAATATTGTCTAAAATCAAAATGACCCCGCTGCGTTGGCCATTTTTTATATCGTCTAAATTTTTATTAGCAACAAGTTCCTGTGTTTTTCTCTTTTTCATATTTTTCTTTGATCATATCAACGGCTGACGCGGTCGAAAGATCTTCTTGTGTGCTTGTTTTCATGTCACGGACGATAACCGAATCGGTCAAAGCTTCCTGTTGACCGACAATAATTGCGTAATCTGCCGAAAGCTTAGCCGCCATTTTCATTTGCGTTCGCAAAGAATTTTTCGATGGGATATAAAAAACATTAATATTTTCCTGCTCAAAAGCATTGTAAATTTTCTTGCAAACTTTGCGGGCGGTCTTACCAATTTCTAATATTATTACTTCGACGCCTTTCGGTTCCGGGATCTTTACTTTATTTTTTGTCAGTAAATCAGTTACTCTCTCAGCTCCCATTCCCCAGCCAACAGCAGGAGTTTTTGGTCCCCCAAGAACTGAAACCAAACCGTCATATCTTCCCCCGCCACACAAGGTAGTTTTCCGTTTCTTATCTTCTCCAGCAGATATCTCGAATACAGTACGAGTGTAATAATCAAGACCACGGACCAAGGTATTGTCTAGTTCGAACTTAATTCCAAAATCATCAAGATATTCCAATGTGTCTTGAAAATGCTCGCGGCAGTCATTACAAATTGAGTCGAGAATTTGCGGTGCTTTGGACTTTTGCTTGGCGCAAACTTCATTCTTGCAATCCAGCATTCTAAGCGGGTTGGAATCGTACCGGCGACGGCAGTCATCGCAGAGCTCTGAAAGTTTGTCTTTGTAATAATCTTTTAGTTTTTTCAAATATTTAGTTCGGCACTCCGAACAACCAATCGAATTTATTGCGATATTTAAACCGGTAAAACCTAATTTTTTTAAAATTTCGCAAGCAGACATAATTGCCAAATAATCTGATTCCGCCGATTCGTCACCAAAAATCTCAGCGCCAAGTTGTCTGTGCTCGCGATATCTTCCGGCTTGAGGTCTTTCATGCCGATACATTGATCCGAAATAAAATAAGCGTACAGGTTGAGGCCAAGAATTCATCCCATTTTCTATAAATGCCCTGGCAGCACCGGCAGTACCCTCAGGTCGCAGGGCTAACTTCGGATCATCATCTTTGGACGTAGACTCGATTAGATAGAGTTCTTTCTCGACCATATCGGACGATTCTCCGGCACCTCTTTCAAAAATTCGCTTATCTTCAAAAACCGGAGTATCAATTTTCGAATAACCCAGGCCGTTTAAAACCCGCTCAGCTGTTAACTGAAAAAACCTCCAAGCCGGCTGTTCGGCTGGCAAAATGTCTCTGGTTCCTCGTGGTTTTTGAAATTGTTCTGACATTGCTTATCTAAAACTAACAAAATTTCTTTAACTTTGCAATCAATTCCAATACGCATTAATAATTCTCTCGGTGTCAAAACGTTTGGCCTCCATACATTTTGTCTTATGTACAGTGATTGTTTTTTGAAGCGTGATATAGCCCAAAATATCATCTCCGTCTTTTGGTTTGCAACAGTTTGCTAGCCTATAGACAAAACCTTGGCCAATCTCAAATTGTACATTTTTTGAACGATCATCTTTCTTTAAAACCTTTTTTTCTGAGAATGTAATATCGGGATAGAGAATTTTTATTATTTCGTTTTTTGAAATGTCACGTTTACCAATCGCCGCGATAGCCGTGTACAAATCATTAAATGGGAGTCTTGAATCGACAATTTTATTCGACAATTGTTTAATATTTTTTTCGGTAATAACATCCTTGTCAAAATTTGCCAATTCTTCATTTAAAATCAGTAAACCGGCTTGATAATATTTTGGCCGATCGAGATCAAAAAAATATTCACGAATTTTACTTCGGGCAAAATTAGTTTTAACAAAAGCCAGCCAATCACGCGAAGGTTTTGCCCTCTCGTTTTTGATAACTTCAACTACATCGCCGGTTTTAAGGTTTGAGGAAAGCGGCACCATCTTTGAATTTACTTTTGCGCCACAACATGAAAACCCCAAGTCGGTGTGAATGTGAAAAGCGAAATCAAGTGGCGTAGCATTTTTAACTAATTCGACGATTTTACCCTTGGGCGAAAAGACAAATATTTTATTAGCAAAGAATTTTATATTGGATTCCAAGAACCGCCCTCCTTCTAGTTCGGGCAACCATTCCTGAGCTGATTTTTTAGAAATTTTTGCCAGTTTATTCTCTTTGTAATACCAATGCGAAGCAATGCCGAATTCTGCGGTCTTGTGCATATCTTCAGTTCTAATTTGGATTTCGAAAACTTGTTCTTCGGGCCCTTTCACTGTCGTGTGCAACGATCGATAGATTCCGTTTCTAGGTTTTGCAATGTAGTCATTGAACTCTTCATTAATTGGATCGAACAACTCATGAACTTTGCCTAATATTTTGTAACAATCAGGAGTTGATCGACAAATAATACGGATGGCAACTAAATCAAATATTTGATCAATCGAGTTTCTTTCTTTTAATTTATTGAAAATTGAAAAGTTGTGTTTAACGCGCCCATGAACGTCAGTGTTAGGAATATGCTTGGAAATTTTGCTGATGATCCTATTAATATATTTTTCTCTGGTTGACTTCGCGGTAGTAATACTACGTATGAACACTTCATACTTTTCTGGATAAGCGTATGGAAAACACAAATCTTCGAGGCTAGCCTTTAACTCTCCCATGCCGATTCTCTCAGCCAGGGCTGCAAATATTTCAATTGTTTCTTTGGCATAAAATTTTCGTTTTTCATCAGGTAACCATTCAAGAGTTTGGCTATTATGTAGCCTGTCATATAGTTTAATGATCAAAACTCTTGGATCACCAGCCATGGCCGTTAACAATTTGCGGTAAGAATCAATTTGGGTAGAAAAATGATTCTTTGAAAATTCCAAACCCAGAGCTTTATCCTTCATCTTAATTGACGATATTTTTGTTACACCGTCAACAAGTGTAGCAACATCTTGGTTGAAAATTTGACTCAAATCAAAAATTTGGATACCACAATCTTCAACAACATCATGAAGGAGGGCGGCGGCAATAGTATCTGAATCCGGGTTATGCTTGATAATATTGATTGCAACCCCAAGCGGGTGGATAAAATATGGTTCACCACTAATTCGGCTTTGGCTCTTGTGTTTCTCTTTGGCAAAATTAAAAGCTTTTTCGATGAACGCAACGTCTCGATCTGAATAACTTGAAATCAATGGTTTTAAAACCTTGCCAAAACCTCCGACCGTGGGGTCGAATTGATTTTTGTTCGAGTCCGCCATGGTTTTTTATTTCTTAAATACTATTTGTTTGCCAACCAAATGAGTAGTGATTTTGTTGCCTGAGATAAATTTACCGGCAATAATATTCTCTGATATTGGATCTTCAAGTTTTTCACATATTGATCTTTTGATAGGCCTTGCACCGAACTCTTCGGAAAATCCGTGTTCAAAAATATAGTTCTTAACATCTTTAGAAACGGAAAGTTTTATGCCCTGTTTCTTTAGTCGGATCTCAAGTTCTTTAAGTTCCAGGTCAACAATTGATAATATTGATCTCTTGTCCAGCGGCTTAAAAACTACAATCGAATCAAGTCGGTTGATCAGCTCGGGACGAATTTCTTTATTAACAGTCTCCATAACCATCTTTTTCAAATTCTCATATTTTTCTTCGCTGTTATCTTTGGATTGAAACCCGATCCCCTGGGCTTTTTTAAGATCAGATGTCCCGAGATTTGAGGTTAATATAATAATAGTATTGCGAAAATTTACCGACCTGCCTTTTGCATCGGTCAGTTTTCCGTCTTCAAGGATTTGCAACAGGATATTAAAAACTTCCGGATGTGCTTTTTCAATTTCATCAAATAAAATAATCGAGAAAGGTTTTTTTCTAACCGCTTCAGTTAGTTTGCCGCCATCGTCATAACCGACATAACCGGCGGGGGCACCGACCAAACGGGAAACATTATGTTTTTCCATGAATTCTGACATATCAATTTTAATCAAACTATCTTCGCTGCCGAATAACTGTTTTGCCAGCGTTTTAGACAAGTGAGTTTTGCCGACGCCGGTTGGCCCCAAAAACATATAAGATCCGATTGGTCGCTTGGGGTCGGAAACGCCTGCGCGATTTCTTCTGATAGATTTTGCAATTAAAGTTACTGCTTCGTCTTGCCCAACAACATCACGTCTCATTTTATCTTCGAGTTTCAAATAACGTAACCGCTCGTCGTGAGTTAAATTTTCGACATTAATACCTGTCCAGCGGGCAACAATCTTTTCGATATCTTTGGCATCAATTATTTTCTGCTTGTCCTGCCTTATCGTCCCCTCAATAGCTTTAATTTTATCACTGAGTTTTATTTCTTCTTCCCGTAAATTAGTTGCAGATTCATAATTTTCACTATTTACGGCATCCTCTTTTTTAACCAGAATGTCTGACAATTTTGATTCTAGTTTTGCCAGCTTCATGCTATCCGCTGAAACAATATTGGTTGCAGCGGCAGCCTCGTCCATTAAATCAATTGCTTTGTCCGGTAATTGGCGGTCTGAAATATACCGATAAGCTAATTCGGCAGCGGAAGTTAAAGCTTCCGGTGTGAATTTGATACCGTGATGTTTTTCGTATCTTGTTCGCAAGCCTTTCAAAATTTTAATAGTATTGGAGACGCTGGGTTCCAAAACCTGAACGACTTGAAATCTTCGTTCGTAAGCGGGGTCTTTTTCAATATGCTTTTTATATTCGTCAAAAGTTGTTGCACCGACAACCTGAAGCTGTCCTCGAGATAGAATTGGTTTTAGCATGTTGGCGGTATCAAGCGATCCCTCGGCCGATCCTGTTCCGATTGTTGTATGTATTTCGTCGATGAAAAGAATAATTTTACCGCTTTTTTGAATTTCGGCCAAAAGTTTTTTCATCCGGCTTTCAAATTGGCCGCGATACATTGTGCCGGCTAAAAGAGAACCGATATCCAGAGATAGAATTGTTCTACCGATCAAATTTTGCGGTACACTACCATCGATAATCCTCTGGGCCAGGCCCTCTACAATAGCAGTTTTACCAACTCCGGCATCGCCGATTAAAAGAGGATTGTTCTTCGTTCTTCTGGATAAAATTTGAGTGACTCTCTCAATTTCATTTTCTCTGCCAACAAGAGGGTCAAGCTTACCGTTTCTGGCCATTTCAGTTAGATTTACCGTATATTGCTCAAGAAAACTTTTTTCCTGCTCTTTGATAGCTGTTTTTAGTCCCTCGCCAACAAAATCGGCTGGAAAATCGTCAGCCGGCATTTCAGAAAAATTTACCCCGCCCAGGTTGGGGTCGGGAAAAAAATTGCCCGATGCCTTAGAGATCTCGTCAAAAATAACTGTGAGCTGATCAGTGATTTTTCGCGGATCAACACCAATACGTTCCACTATGCTGTATGAGTTTAATTTTGGATCGGAAAGCAGGGCCAACAGCAAATGTTCGGCATCAATTAATGTATGATTATGCCCGGCAGCGATTTGTACGGCATTCTGAATCACAACCCTTGCGCCCTCTGATAATCCGGCAACAGACTTTTTCTTTGATTGACCGGCAACCAATTTAGCAACAATGGAAACTCTATCGGAAGTAACTTCAAAGGTTGTTAAAATATCCGAAGCAAGAGTGCCCTTGGTCAGGACTAAAGCTAAAAACAAGTCCTCGCTGTCGATCGGCCGGCCGGAATCTTTAGCAATTTGCTCTGACAGAAGTAAAATTTTTTTTAAATTCTCGCTGAATTTGCGAAATATATTTGGATCCATGAATAATAATTTAAAATTTAAGAATCAAAATTTAAAATTATAGTGACCACTTTGTGGTCGAACTATTTGGAATCCGAATCAATCTTCTCCTCAATTTTTTCAGCATCAGCATCGGAAACTTCCACTGGTTCTTTTTTAACAATTTCTTCCTTTTCAACCGTAACCGCTTTTTCAGCATCCTTACCTTCGTTATTTGCTTCGTCAGATGAAGCTCCCTCGGCTTTTTCGATATCAATACCCCAGCCGGTAAGTTTTGAAGCCAATCGGACGTTTTGACCGTTTTTTCCGATTGCTAAAGAAAGGCTGTCTTCGGTAACAAAAACTGTTGCTTTGTTATCTTTTGAAGAAATAACGATCTTCTCGCATTTGGCTGGAGAAAGGGCATTGATGATAAATTGTTCAACGTCTTCATCCCAAAGAACGATGTCAATTTTTTCGTCACCGATTTCAGCCAAAACCGACTGGACTCTAGTACCACGCTGGCCAACGCAAGAACCGATTGGATCGATATTTTCATCATTGGCAATAACCGCCATTTTGGTTCGGGATCCTGCTTCTCTGGCAATGTTTTTAATTTCAACTGTGCCGTTGGCAATCTCCGGAACTTCAAGCTCAAATAAGCCTTTGATTAAACCTTCATCGGATCTGGAAACCAGTATTTGCGGTCCGCGGGAAGTTTGGGCAACTTCCTTGATGTAGATTTTTAACCGTTGTCCTACGTAGTATCGTTCATCACGAATTTGGTCGCTGGGAAACATTATGGCATTGACTTTGCCAAGTGAAACAATTACATTTTTACCTTCAATTTGGGCAATTGAGCCATTTGCGACCGTGCCTTCTCTGTCTTTAAATTCAGTGAAGATCATATCTCTCTCAGCTTCACGAATTCGCTGGATAATAACCTGTTTCGCGGTTTGAGCAGCAATCCGGCCGAAATTTTCCTCTTTGTGAAGGGCTTCAATAATCTCGTCGCCAACTTTATAATCCTTCTTAATTTTCTTTGCTTCAGTTAAAGAAATTTCCGCTTCTTCGTTTTCTAATTCTTCATCGGGAACAACGGTAGTGACTTTAAACATTTCGGCCTCACCGGTTTTCTGATCCATCTTGGCTCGGATTACCTGTTTTGGTTTGCCATAATCTTTACGATATGCAGCTGCAAGAGCTGCCTCGACGGTGGAAATAACGGTTTCTTTATCTAAACCCTTCTCGTCACAGAGTTCTTCGATCGCTTGCATAAAATTTACGTCTTGCATCATTCTCCTAACTATTAAATTGTTATTCAATTGTACTGTCGAAACAGTAATGGATAACTAATGTTCTAATAACCAATAACGAATTAGTTTTATTTGTTTTTAGTCAGTAGTTTATTTGTCACCCATTTTTTTTAAAAAAGTGGCCACCGCAGGGTCACCACAATCCACATTTATATTCTAGCAACTGATGAAAATCTTGTCAACACTTTTTTAGTTCTGGACTGAGTTTTTAATACCGTGTTTTTGAAATAATCACATGATTTGATCCTATAGAATTGATGTGTGTGATATTTAAGAAAAAAATGCTTGCAATATGCCAGCAGTACGTTCAGCAAGCGGTCAAGGCCGCAGACAGGTATAACCTCCTTGCATCATATGGGTTGCCGGGTCCGATCGGCGAACCAGCCATTGTGATAGTTATCTCTCGGCCATCAACGATTACTCGATAAGCGAGATGAGCGTCAGCCAGGAAGGACTCAGTATGTTCCCTCCGAAGCTCAACTCGATGCCCATGGAGACTGGCAAATAGCACGTCGTCGTGCCAGCCGAATCCCGCAAGGGCATGATCGGGTTTGTGCCACTGACCGTCGTATTCTGCAATGCAGCGCAACCAATTGCGTCTCCATCGCCGAACTGCCAGTTTCTTTACGAACCGGAATACGAAGACGATACTAGCAGTAATAGTAGCCATCGCTAGAATACAGAAGAACATGGATGGAATCTCCCTCTCATTCGACGTAAGTGTAGTTTAAACTCAAAAAACGCTTTCGTCAAGCGTTTTTCTCTTAGCTTTCACCTGTTAGATTATATAATCATCGTCGCAGAACAGTTCATCTTTTTATTCATATAATTTATGCTTAAAAACTTTCCAAACCAATTTTGGCAATGCACTTTGCCGGCGATAACGTTTTGGTTCAATCATCAATCGCCAGAGCCACTCTAATCCGATGGCTCGAATAAATTTTGGTGCCCGCTTACGCCTGCCGGCAAGAAAATCAAATGTTCCGCCGACGCCAATACCAATTCTGGCGCCGGTTTTTACCAAATTTTTTTCCAGCCATAACTCCTCTGCTGGTACGCCATAGGCCACAAAAAGTATATCCGGCTTGTCCTTTTTCATCAATTCCAATATTTTTGTTTCGTCTTCAGTCTTTGGAGAACCCTCAAATGTGCCAGCAACTTTCATGCCATAAATATCAGTTTGCAGTTTCAGCGCAGCCTGCTCCGGAATAGTCGGTTCGCCGCCGAGAAGAAAAACTTTCATGTCTTTTTTGACCGCAAGTCGTGATAAGTCCCAAATGTAATCGGAACCGGAAATCCGCTCAGAGATAGGATTTTTTAAGTATTTAGGATATAAAACAATTGCTGCTAATGACCAGAGCAGTTTGAAAAAACCGACTAAGTTGCGGGCAAATCTATCTTTGGGCAAAGACAATGATAAAAACTTTGCTGCCCAAAGAATACCGATTCCGTCAGCAAAGTTTATGGTTGAATTCGAGAGCATATCGAAAACTTTTTTGTCATTTAATGCCAAATACATAAATTCAGCATTAACAGTGGCAATAAAAATTGGTTTTTTCGCTTGGAGTTTCTGTTCAACAAATCTAACCGATTGTTCACGAGTAAAGCTGTCAATTGGAATACCGAGAATATTAATTTTTTTTCTGGAAATCTTCATATTTTTCTTCAATAAACTTTTTGAATTCTTTTTCAAAAACTTCAACGGAAAATTTTCTAGCTTGTGTCTTGCAATCTTCCGTCTTGTATCTGTAATATTTTTTTTCAAATTCGGCTAGCGTTTCAATCAAATCGCTTGGGCTATCGGTGCTGGAAAAAAATTCTCCGGTTTTTCCGGCGACAACTGTCTCAGTCGCACCGCCAACGCCCAAAGCAATTACCGGTCTGCCAGCGGCCATGGCCTCAACCGGCGTCAGGCCAAAATCATCTTCCCCGGGAAAAATAAAAGCCTTGCAGGTTGATAAATATTTGTTTCGTTCACTGTCTGATTGCCAGCTCAAAAATTTTATATTACTGTTTGTTATCTCTTTCAGCCGCTTCTCATCGCCACCTTCGCCAATAATGTAGAGTGGCAGTTTTAATTTATTAAAGGCTTCTATTGCCAAATCAATATTCTTGTATTGGGTCAGCCGTGAAACTATTAAATAGAAATCTTTGGCTGGTTTTTGATTTTTTAGCAACTCATCAATTTCAGTCGGAGGATATATTACTATTGAATCTTGCTGGTAATATTTTTTAATTCTTCTTGATACGTTTTTCGAAATGGCAATCCAAAAATTAGTTCTTTTTGAGGCATAAAAATCCCAAATCCTGAGTTTAGACAGAAGTGATCTGATATAAAATCCGATCGGACCAAAACCAATATTATTTTCTTTGAGGTAGTTCGCAGACCAATCCCAGAGATACCGCGTCGGAGAATAACAGTAAGTTATATGGAGTTGATTCGGCTTGGTTATTACTCCATGGGCAAAGGAGTTTGATGAAGAAATTACAAGATCAAATTCTCTCAAATCCATTTTTTCAATGGCTTTTGGGTATTTGGATAACAAAAATCTTGAACGCTTGCGAATAAATGCCGGGTATTTTTGCAAATACGACGGTCGAATATCACAATCACTAAACATGCCCTTCGTTCCGGACTGATCATAAAGGAGAGTATATATTGGCGCGTCCGGGAAAATTTTGTGCATTACTAAAAGAACCCGCTCGGCGCCACCAACCTTAGTCAGATAATCATGAACTATCGCAACTTTCATTTTGACTCCAACACTTTAAGAGTGGCGCGGGCGCAAGTTTCCCAACTGTATTTTGAAAGTTCCGAATTTCCAGCCTTGATTAATTTTGATTTAAGATCTGGTTTGTTAATTATCTGACTCATGGCGGCTGCAATTTCAAATGGTTTTTTCGGATTGACTAAAATTGCGCCGTGGCCGGCTACCTCTGGCATACTGGAAATTTTTGAGGTAACTACCGGGATTCCGGCGACGAATGCTTCAAGAATCGGGTAACCAAATCCTTCGAATAGCGATGGAAAAGCAAATAACTCGGCTTTTTTATTCAAAAGATCCCGGTCGGCGTCGGAAATAAAGCCGGTTTCGACAATATCATCCGAAAATTTTGAAGCCTCGATTTCCTTTTTGATTTCTTCGTAACCATATCCGGGTTTTCCGACCAAAACCAACCGATGATTGATCCTTCTCTCTGATCGCAGCATTTCATAGGCTTTGACAAGATTGACAAGGTTTTTTTTGCTCTCAAGACGTCCGACAAATAGTATATACGGCGACTCAGAAATGTCTCTGATTTTTTCACTGGCAGTCCCGCCGCTTGATTCAGAATTAAATCCCATCGGCACAAAACAGATCATTTTTTCGTCAACTTTATAGTATTTTTTTAAATCGGAAGAAGTCGATTTCGAATATACTATAATGCTGGCATTCTTCTTAATTGCCCGACGAATTCCCAGGTCATGTAAGCGGATTTCCTTGGACGAGTAAGCCTCGGGGTAATATTTCCAGGCTAGATCGTGAATTGTGGTAACGGCATGTTTGGGAGTAAACGGTGGCAAAATATGAGACGGTACAAAAAGAACATCCGGTTTATTACTTATCATCTCCAGAGAAAGACCAATCTGGGTCCAGAGTTTTCTGCGGTTGATAATTACTACTTTGAAATTTTTCGGTAAATTATCAAAGCTACTGTCGTAGTTTGGTCCGACATAGAGACAATAACTATTTTTTTTATCGACTTTGGCCAAAGCAAAAATTAAGTCCCGGCTATATTTTTCCGTGCCGGTTTTCTGTTTGGTTATCGCTCTCGAGGCGTCAATTCCAATGATCATTTAAAATAATTTCTCGGTTTATTGCTATTTAAAATGTCACTAACCATTTTATTGGTGTCAGTCGCTTTGTTTCAAACGTTTATACTTTCCGGTAATTTCGGATTGTAAACCTCTGGGTTTGACATTTTCTCCCTATTGACAAAATCTGTTTTGCTTGATATACTTTGCTTGATAAATCTCCGGCCAGAAGTTTCCATACTTCACCTAGGCGGGGGATTTTATTTTATTCTACAGGGAAACAGGACATAAAATATTTTCTTTTGCTGATTTTATTTTCCTTGATTTGAACGATAAATAATTCACCGGTTTTTAGTTGGCCCGAAAAGCGATAAAAAATTTCTGATTTCTTGTTTGGATTGTTTTTGATCACTGGTATACATGTAGAATTTTTGATCGTGTCAATTGCGGCAGTAAATAACTTCAGCCTTTTAAATCTTTCTTTCGGTGATTTGCTTTTTAAGTGATCCCAGAAAAAATCAAAGAATATCTTATCCTTTTTAAAATACTTACTTCGAACATAAGGTTTTCTTTTAGTTAATTTCTCAATCTGATGATAAATTTTCCATGCTGACTTTGAAATTTCCCCTAAATTTGACCCAGGAAGCTTATTTATTTTTGTTTTATATGGAATCATCTTATTATTCTCTTGCCCATAAAACCGACTTTTTGAAAGCGTCCAAATGCTCAACGGCAATACCCGCACCCTTTACCACACAGGTTTCCGGATTCTCAGCAATTTGGCACGGAACACCGGTAACCTTGGTTAGAAGTGTGTCAATATTGCGCAAGAGTGCTCCCCCACCGGTGACGATAATACCCTTGTCCATGACATCCGATGCTAATTCTGGTGGAGTATGTTGAAGAACACTTTTTACAGTATTTATTATTTCCAATAAAGGCGCCTTGATAGCTTTAACAATGTCTTCGGCACTGATAATAATGCTCTCCGGCAAGCCGGTGATTCCATTAGATCCCGAAACCTCCATTTTCATTTCTTTTTTCGGCTCGATGGCGCTGCCGATCCGTTTTTTAATTTCTTCGGCTGTTTGCTCGCCGATAATTAAGTTATATTTCTTTCGAACATAAGCGGAAATTCCGAGATCGATCTTATTTCCACCGGCCCTGGCACTAGAGGCGGCAATAACGTCGCCAAGAGCGATAACGGCAACCTCTGTAGTACCTCCTCCGATGTCGATTATCATATTACCTGATGGAGTGGCGATAGGAATGCCGGCACCAAGAGCGGCGGCAATTGGTTGTTTAATCAAGTATGCCTGCTTGGCTCCGGCTGAAAGCGTAGCATCAATCACGGCTCGCCTTTCTGTTGATGTTATTCCGACTGGAACTGCAATCATAACTTCCGGCTTACCGAAACGGATTTTGCCGCTAACCTGGTTGATAAAATAACGCAGCATTGTTTCAGAAATATGATAGTTGGCGATGACGCCGTCTTTTAGCGGATGGGCAGCCACAATGCTTTCAGGCGTCCGGCCGATCATTTTTTTTGCTTCGGCACCAATGGCAACTATTTGATTGTTCTCGACTTGCATGGCAACAACCGAGGGCTCGTTAATTACAATGCCTTTTTTTGGCAAATAGACCAAAATATTGGTAGTTCCTAAGTCAATAGCTATGCGCTTGGCCATCAGTCTATCCTTCTGATATCTGCCCCCAAGACTTGTAAACGTTTATCAAATGATTCATATCCGCGATCAACGTACTCAATATTATCAATAATCGATTCTCCTTCGGCGCAAAGGGCGGCAATCACAAGAGCGGCTCCGCCACGAAGGTCTGAACATTCAATTTCCTTGCCGTGGAGTTTTGTTGGACCGTTTATTACAATAATATGCGGGTTTTCAACTGAAATATCAGCGCCCATACCGTCCAGCCACTTAACGTAGTCAAATCGTGAATCAAAAATTGTTTCGAACATTCTGGTTCGGCCTTCAGCTTGGGTCAGAAGTACGGCAAACGGAGATTGTAAATCGGTTGGAAATCCGGGATAAGGCCGGGTATCAATCCATTTTACATTTGGTGCGACTAACTTGGATTTTTGATCAACTATCATATTAAACCACTTGCCGTTAGCTTTGATTTCGTAGTCAATATTGATTAGCTTAAATTTATTCAATACCAGTGACAAATGGTCGGGAATGATATTTTCGATCTCAACGCGACCACCGCAGACCGCAGCAGCAATTGCAATAGTACCGGCCTCGATTCTGTCAGGCATAACTTCATATTCAACCGAATGTAGTGATTTTACGCCGGTAACTTCAATTGTATGAGTTCCGGCACCGGAAATTTTGGCCCCGGCTTGATTAAGAAAATTGGCTAAATCGGCAATTTCGGGTTCACAGGCGGCAATATCGATTACTGTTTTGCCTTCACGCAGTACAGCAGCCATAATGACATTTTCAGTTGTCGTAACGGACATTTCTTCCAGCGTAATTTTCTTATCGCCCTTGCGGTAATTATCGCCACTTTCGAGACTGTATTTAGTATTTACTTCATTGGCTTTAACATTTATTCCCAAATCTGAGAACGCTTTGAGATGAAAATCGATTGGGCGAGATCCGATTAAACAGCCGCCAGGTTCGGAAAAATTAGCTTTGCCGAATTTTGAAAGTAGTGGTCCGATAATTACAACTGATCCACGCAGTTTTCTCACCGGCTCTTCATCTGGTGACCAAGAATTCACATTGCTGCTATCAATCGTAAGAGTATTTTCATCAAAAAAGACTTTTGCTCCCAAACTTTCAATAACTTCTATCATTCTAAAAATATCCAAGATTCTTGGAACATTTTTCAGAATAACCTTGTTTTCAACCATAACAGCTGCCGCGATCATCTTTAAGGCGGCGTTTTTTGCGCCTGAAACTCTGAATTTACCATTTAATTTTTTGCCCCCAACCACTTTGAATTTCGCCATATTCTCCTTCGAAAATCCCAAACCACAATAAACAAATCACAAACATTTGAACTTTGAAATTTGAAATTTGTTTGAAATTTGGAAACTGGATTTTGTGATTTTATTATACCTCTGTTTTACATTTTTTTCAAGAAGAGTTACAATCATTTTATGATGGAATATAAACACAAACCGCGACCGGAACGACTGCGAGAAATTATAATCGGTCAGACATTGGTGACGCTTTTAATTGTCGCTATTACAATATACTTGGTTTTTCTCGGGCTTGGATACAAAATTAATTGGACCACCAAGTCTATTGAGCATACCGGAATTCTGTATTTATCATATATACCTAAGGATGCTAATGTTAACATATCCGGAACAGATTACACGAAAAATTCTCCATTTTCAGTTTCCTTGCTGCCTGGAGATTATACAGCTAAAGTCAGCAAAGAAGGCTATCGCGACTGGGAGCACAATACAAAAATTATTGCTGATCGAGTTATCTCTTTTAAAAATATTATTTTATTCAAGACTGATCCGACAGCGGAGCAGATTACCGATCAAGATACCATCAATTCAATAAACGCACCGTATGACATTTTGGTTCGGAATCCAAAAGGAGATTTGGATTTTAACGACTATGAAATCTGGCATGGCGATCAATTAGTCACCAGGTTTTCGACAAAAATACACGGAGTTATCTGGTATCCAGGATCAGAATACATTGCTTTTCAGCAGGGTAATCAAATACGAGTAATCGAAAAAGACGGCAGTAATGACACCTTGCTCATAACATTAATTTCTGATAGCCCAACGAATTTTATCTTTAGCTGGGAAGGATCAACATTACTATTTAAAGACGGAGAACTTTACAAGAAAGCAATAATTAATTAAATAGACAATTATTTGATTCCCGATGGTATAGAAACGCGGCCGGTTGAGCCGACGTTTTTATTTAGTCCGGGATCCGGAATTATTTGTTGTGCCTGAACAATTAACCGATTTAAATTGGTTCCCACCGGAGTGCAAGTCATGAGGGTCAAGATACTGACAGTGGAGTCTGATTTTAATACGGATGTGTCTGACGGATCGACGACAAAAATATTATTTACCCGATAGATATAGTTGGTTCTAAGATACCTAATCTGAACCAGATCGCCGACTACAACATTGGATAATAGGGCAAATATCGAATTGTATTGGCTTTTTACCCACGGATAGTTTGAGCTATGGCCGGTAATAAAAACATTGCCAATTTCACCGGGTTTCGATGTATTTTTGATCTGAATTACGCCATTTTTAAGATTACTGCTAACGGGCTTTTCACTATTCTCGACATCGAATGTAATAGGTGCCTTAACATTAACGCTTTCAATAAATATCGAATTATCTGAGATCTCCGGTAAGGCGGATGTGCCAGACGAAGTTGAACCGCTTTGGATTTTTACCACCGCATCTTGGAGTTTGTGTGACTCGACTCCGAATTCATCCTGGTACCACCAGGCAATTTTTTTATTAACCGCTGAAAAGTTTAGAACGTAAGCAATCAGCAAAAAAAAGCTAATAAAAACAGCTAAAAAGGAAATGATAATTGCTAGCAAGTTTCGTTTTTTAAATCTGGAAGAAATAAATATTTTTTCCAGATCTTCTTCAGTTAGTTTATGTTTCATAAAATTCACTATTGTGGTGCCGCGGGAGAGAATCGAACTCTCATGATATTGCTATCGCAGGATTTTGAGTCCTGTGCGTCTACCAATTCCGCCACCGCGGCGCATAGCTACTTGACCGTAAATATAACGTATAGATTTTATCATTTATGATAAGTTTTTACAAGCAAAAAGACTTCTGTGTTTAGGTGATTTATGATATAATCACGAGTGACTGATCAGCTACATCAGTAGTTGATAGCACACCTTCAACAAGGAGTGTATAAGGTGAAGATCGAAACCGCTATGACCGTCAGCCTCCTCTTCTGCGCCGCGGTTTGGGCTCAATCCTCACCAGTTGACCAAGGGTGCATCCGCAGGCATAGCAGCAACTTCGGTGCCCAGGGTGACGACTACGACGGCTCCAGCAAGGTTTGGCATTGCGGGGATGATATCGGCTGCGAATACATGACGCCGGTGTTCTCCCCTGTAAACGGCCGCATTGTCGGCGGCTCGCCGACTGGTTGGGATTCCCCTTCAAACGACAAACCTGGTCTACGGAGTAACTTCGCACTAAAGATCAATTCCACCGTTCATGGCAGACCTACGCTGGTTGTACTAGGCCACCTGATGCGTCCGCTAAAGGCAGGTCAACCGGTTGCCGATCAGACTATTGTCGGTTACCGCATCGGAGAAGAAGTTAGGGCCGGAGATGCTGTTGGTTTCATTGGCAAATGGTCAGTTGGAACGCATCTCCATCTGGCTGTCGCTGTTGGCGAGCCGTTCCCGAAAGAGGGATTTGGCCGTCAACCACTACCTCGGCCGGCCGAGCAATCTGATCAAGGGGTCAAGGCGTTCGGTATTTGGCGGGATCCGCTTCCGTGGTTAGGCATTACAATCATCAGCCCGATGGAATCCGGTGTGGATAACTTCCTGCCGGCGACGACGACCGATGGTACCGGCTTCTACTTCGTTCGCGACGACGCTAGCGGTCAGCAGCAGCTGACGCTGGCCGACACCAATGGCAACGCAATCATGTCTGTCTCCAAATTGCCGACTGGAGAACGGGCGCTCGACATTTTTCCTGGGCCCGGGTCCGATGTCTTCGCCAAAAGCCAGTCTGTCGAAGGATTCTCTCTCTGGCGACTCAGCCCGGGAAGGGCTCCAGACAGGCTGGTACTGGCCGACAAGCCGTTCGAGTGCAGTGATTGGTTTTCCGAAGCCGATTACCTGCCAATACGTCTCGGCCGGGATTGGCAAGCGGTTGACCTGGCGACGGGCAAGATTCGTAGGCCATCTGAACTCCTGCCTGCCGAGGGCAAGCTTTGGCAGCTGATCGGTTCGTCAACCAACAACGGCCAGAGCAAGGCTTACCTCGCCAGGTACATCGTCGGTCCGAAAGGCACAGTCTCGGAGTCTGCCTTATACGAGGACGGCACGGCCAGTTTGGAGTCACTGTGTATTTTGCCACTTCAGCCGGAACATTCGGAGTGGAATGAATCAACCAAAGAAGTGGTCTGGCTGCGCAAGGATATGTCAGGTTGCAGCATTTGGCGAAGCCTGCTATGCAGCGGAATGAGCCTGCTCGGCTGCGTCGCCGCTCTGGAAATTCCCTACTACGACGAGAACTGGACGAAGTGCACCTATAGCACAACCCGAGAGATAATGTCTTTGACTGTAGTTGGTTGTCAAGCAAAAGCCCCGCGAGTTGTTTTTGACGAGCGGGTATCTGGTCGCTTTGTCATCCGTAGTATGGATCTGGCCGGGAAAAAGATGCGCGATCTGGTGCGATAAGTACTCATGCCCAATGCCCCGCAAAGGCAACGGGCATTTTTTAATTGCGTAATATTTTGATCTCTTCGATATTGGAGATATCAACAACTTCAGATGGCGGATTTTTCGACAAAACTCCCCCATCGATAATTAGATCCGGCTGATATTCATTATCTTTTATTTGACTCTCGAACTCTTGCACACTCCAGCAATTCGGCTGGTCAGAGACATTGGCTGAAGTAGCGGCAATAGGTTGACCCAGCTTTTTAATCAGATCCAAAATATTCTTATTATCTGGTATTCGAATGCCGACCTTTTCTAAGCTGTGATATTGATTAGCAAAATGCGATCTTTCTTTCTTGCTCCAAGGAAAAATAAAAGTATATGCTCCGGGTGTTTTAGCTTTGATAAATGTCTCGACTTTTTTATCCAAGTTAATGTATTGCTTGACCATATCTACTGACGAAAATATTAGTGCAATCGGCTTGTTAAAATCACGGCCCTTAATATTGTAAATTTTATTCATCGCATCAGTGTTGAACGGATTGGCAACTAAACCATAAACGGTATCAAAGGGCAAAACAATAGCTTTTCCCGAGTTAATTTCTTGGGCAATTTTTTTAATATCTAGTTTTTTCATGTTCTTATTTTATCAAATTGACATGGTTGCTTACATACAGTATATTCTAACAAGCGATATTCTGTTCTGATCTGAGGTGCGATATGAATCCGATTCCGGTCGGTTTGCAGTTTGTCATCCCCGAAGTCGAAGTCACCTGGCTTGATGGCTCCGAAGTCAGGTTCAATGACCCCGCCAGGCTCGGCAACGCTCTGTATCAAGTCTACGAGCATCCGCTACCGGAGGAGATGCAGCCAGAAGGTTGGGCCCGGCACGGCTATCTTCGCCAGGTATGGCACGTCCAGCTAGACGGCGATGAGGCCTTCCAATTTCAGTTTGAGATCGGTCACGACTGGCGCTGGCGCGAGATCGGTGGCCCCGAAATCCTGGGTACTCCGCAGACCTATATGCCCGGGATCAGTCGGCTTGAACACCCGGTCATCATACTGCCAGGGGAACACGGCGCCGAACTGGGTGATTTCCTGATCAACCTGACAGTAAAGCCGTTCATGGGCTGGATGTACTACTCGTCATTCAGCGCCGGCGTCAACTCGACCGATGACTATGTTGTGATGACGCTCTAGGCTGCCGGCGGGGTCATCGCCAGGGGGACACTCTCCATGATCCGCTCAACCGCGAACGGCGACATGCAGCGCATGCTCTATGAGTGGGAAGGCGGGGACAGCCCAATGGGTCGGGGCGACCATGTGGGCGCCGCTTGGGAAGGCGGTTTCGACTACTAGCCTCGGATGCTAGTAGTGCGGTTTGTTGGTGCGGTTGGTCCCGCACCATTTTTTTATCTATAAAGATCAGCTATAATTAGAGCAAGTAAATAATTTGTGGAGGGGCTATAAATAGTAAACGGAAAGCGGCTCTAATTATTTTAGATGGCTGGGGAATAGGTCCTGCGTGGGGAGGCAATGCAATAATTGCCGCCAGAACCCCAAACATGGATATTTGGTGGCGAACATATTCGCACACTACTCTTTCTGCTTGCTCTGAAGCGGTGGGGTTGCCACCGCATACAAGTGGAAACTCTGAGACCGGACACTTAAACATTGGGGCGGGAAGAATTGTTCCCCAGGACTTAGTTTTTGTTAATCAAGAAATTGCCAACGGAAATTTTGCTAAGAATCCAAAAATTCTGGAGGCTTTTGAGCATGTCAAAAAGAATAAATCAAAATTGCATGTCATGGGTTTAGTTGGTGACGGTCATGTTCATTCGTCAATTTCACACATGTATGAACTATTGAGGATGGCAAAGGCGGCCGGAATTGATCAAGCCTACCTGGATTTATTTGCCGACGGTCGCGATAGTGAACCAAATTCGGCTCAAATGATATTTGACCAAATAAATCAGCAGTTGAAAAAAATAGGCATTGGCGTGGTTAATTTCATCTCCGGCAGATATTTTGCTATGGATCGGGATAGAAATTGGGGCAGAACTTCTCGTGTTTATAACGCCTTGACCAAGGGGGAAGCCGAGCCAAGTTTAAGCGCAAGAGATCTAATATCCCGCTCATATTTGCGGAACATCAATGATGAATTTATCGAGCCGCATTTTATTTGCAAGGAAAAAGCGGAAAAAGTTTTAATAAATGATAATGATGCTGTAATTTTATTCAACTTTCGTCCGGATCGTGCCAGGCAGTTGTCTTACGCCTTTACTGGTGCTAATATTCCTGACATTAGGGACCGCAAGATCATTAAGAATTTGTACTATTTGACTTTTGTTATCCGTGAACCGAATCCGGTTGGAATATCCGCATTTAATACTCCGCCCATTGTTCAAACATTGGCAGAGGTAATTTCTAATAATGGATTGTCACAATTTCATATAGCGGAAACTGAAAAATATGCCCATGTGACTTATTTTATTGATGGTGGCCGAGAAAAAAACTTTCCCAAAGAGTATCGAATAATGATTCCTTCTCCAAAAGTCAGCACCTACGACTTGGTACCGTCAATGAGCGGTGAAAAAATAACCAGCACTGTGATTTCTAACACTAGAAAACATTTTGATTTGATTATCGTAAACTTCGCTAATGCCGATATGGTTGGTCACTCTGGTAATTTTTATTCGGCCGTCCAAGCTATTGAGGCCGTCGATGAATTTGTTGGAAAAATCGTTAATCGTCTGTTGATGGAAAACTATACCATATTTATTACTTCCGATCACGGCAATGCCGAGGAGATGATCAATCCCAAAACCAATACCAATCAAACAGAGCATACTGAAAATCCTGTTCCTTTTGTTATAATTAGTAAAGAGATTGAAATTGCAAAATTGCGGTTAAAATCTGGCGGTTCTTTATCCAACATTGCGCCGACTATTCTTGAAGTTATGGGGCTGCAAAAGCCGGCAGAGATGACCGCTGTAAGTTTAATTGAAAGGCTAAATGCAAAATAATCAACCACCAATTGTACTGGCTATTTTGGATGGATGGGGTATGTCTGCCGCCTGGGGTGGTAATGCAATTTCTATGTCAGGGCCAAATAATATGAATACGCTTTGGCGTGATTATCCGCATGCCATTTTGCAGGCTTTCCGCCAAGCGGCCGGTAATTTTAAAATGATTGGAAACTCCGAAATCGGTCATTCCAGCATTGGTGCCGGCAAAATTGTATTTCAAGATCTTGAAAGAATAAGCCAAAGTATTGCCGACAAAAGTTTTTTTCAAAACCAAGTCTTAGTGGGTGCCTGCCGAAACGCTCTTAACTATAACGCCTCCCTTCATTTACTTGGCTTAGTTTCTGACGGTGGAATCCACAGCCACATCAATCATCTCTATGCTCTGCTGCGTTTGGCTAAATTTTATAATCTGCCCAAAGTATATATTCACGTCATAACAGACGGTTTGGATACTGACTCTAACTCGGCGATAGAGTTTATTTCAGATCTGGAAAAAAAAATGACTGAAATTGGTATCGGGCAAATCGCTACAGTAACCGGCCGGCACTTTGCAATGAACAGAGACGACCACTGGGAAAATATTTCCAAAACAGTTTCAGCTCTGGTCCAGGGAGTCGGTAATTATGCAAATTCAGCAATAGATTGTGTCAAACAAGCTTATTCTTCCGGTCTTACAGACCAATTCATACCACCCACGGTAATTAAGTCCGATGTCGGTCCAATTGCTACCATAAAAGACAATGACAGCGTTATCTGCTTCAACTACCGGCCTGATCGAGCTCGGGAATTATCATTGGCACTTTTAGGGATGCACAATTCAGGCTTAAAACATCGACCTCCAAATAATTTGAATTTTGCCGCATTTACAACCTATTTTCTTCCGCCATCAATTCAGTCAAAAATTAAAGTTGCTTTCCCTGGCGAAACCATTGAAAAAACACTGGGTAAAATAATTTCAGACTCCGGATTAAAACAATTCCGAATTGCCGAAAGCGAAAAATATCCGCATATCAGTTATTTCTTTAACTGTGGGCAAGAGGAACCTTACGCAAACGAGGACAGAGTAATTTTGGATTCAGCTGCCGTTAAAAGCTTCGCAGAAAAACCGCAAATGGAAGCTCCTCAAATTGCAAACAAACTAATAAAGGCAATAAAATCAGGCAAGTATAATTTTCTGTTGGTAAATTTTGCCAATGTTGATTCGGTTGGACACTCCGGAGATATGGTTGCTACCACTCAGGCTGTTTCAATTATTGATGCTTTAATTATGGATTTGGCTGAAGCAGTTCTTAGTGTTGACGGAGCATTAATTCTTACTGCCGACCATGGCAATGCCGAACAAATGATCAAGGTTACATCGGGCCGAGACAGAGAATCTTTTCATACTCTAAGCCCAGTACCGTTCATTTTGGTCAAAAAGGAATTCAAAGGCAGAAATAAACAATCCCTTTCAAGCGGAGAAATTTTGGCACAAATGGTTTCATCAAAATATTCGCTGGCCGATATTGCCCCAACGATATTGGATCTTATGGGGATTTCGAAGCCGCCATCAATGACAGGTGAAAGTTTATTAAAGAGCATAAATGGAGATGTTCACATATGAACAAAAAAGTTGAAATCGAAGTATCAGCCCGTCATGTCCATCTGGCAAAAGATGATTTCGAATTGCTCTTCGGCAAAGATGCAAAATTTGAACAAGTCCATGAACTAAATCAAAGTGGTGAATTCTCGACTGACAAAAAAGTTACAATTATTGGTCCGGATGGCTCACTTGAAGCCAGATTTCTATCGCCATTTAGAAAGCGAACTCAAGTTGAATTGTCGCTAACAGATTGTCATACTATTGGAATTAATTCGCCGTATGAAATAAATGTTTTTGATGGTGCCGCATCAGTTATAATCCGCGGGCCACTTGGGGAGATCGAACGAAAATCGGCCATTGTTGCTAAGAGACACCTGCACCTAAACCCAAATGAAGCCAGAGAATTGAATATCAAAGACGGACAAGAGATCACGGCAATAGTTCAAACCGACAGAGGTAGAATTATTTTTGATAATATTACTTCGAAAATTGCAGCAAATTTTAATTTGCGTGTCCACCTGGATACAGACGAAGGAAACGCAGCCGGCATAAAAGGTAAAGCCAATGGAGAAATAATCCTATGATTTTAGTAGTTAATCCCGGATCTTCATCATTAAAATTCAAACTATTTGACCAGGATTTAAATATCATCGAAAGCAAGAACTTTGCTGGTATTGGACAAAAAATCAAAACTCACGCCAAAGCAGTTGATTTAATGTTTGATGATATTTCAAAATATCAATCTGAAATTGAAAAAATAGGATATCGGGTCGTTCATGGCGGCGATGAGGTTTCTGCACCTCTGCCGGTGACCTTGCCGACAATGAAAATAATCGAAAAGTATGCGGCTCTGGCGCCCCACCACAATCCGGCCGCATACGATGTTATACACAGGGCAATTGAAAAGGTCGCATTCGCGCAGCACTTTGCGGTTTTTGATACAGCGTTTTTTATTAATCTACCAAAAAGAACTAAAGTTTATCCAATTGATAAATTATTGGCTGATGAATTTGGCATTAAAAGATTTGGTTTTCATGGAATTTCCCATGAGTATGTGTCTAACAAAGTTGATGCCGAGAAAACAAAGAAAGTTATCTCAATTCACCTCGGGGCCGGTTGTAGTTTGGCAGCAATCGACAAAGGTATTCCGATCGATACTTCGATGGGTTTTACGCCTTTGGAAGGGGTGCCAATGAGGAGCCGTTCGGGCGACCTGGATCCATCAATAGTATTATTTTTAGTTGAAGAAATTGGATTGAAAAAAACACGAGATGTCATCGAAAATCATTGTGGGTTAGCCGGATTAACCGGAACTTCTGGCAGTATGCTTTCAATACTTCATTTGGCTGATGAGAAAGTTGAAGACAATGATTATGTTCCGGGTTTGGATAAAAGCGAAAAAAATTGCAGCAAAGAAGACGCTAAGCTGGCAATTGAAGTTTTCTGTTACCGAATCAAAAAATACATTGGGGCCTACGCCGCATCTCTTGGGGGCGTGGATGTCGTTGCCTTTACCGGACAAATTGGTTCGGGGTCATCAGTAATTCGTAAAAAGATTCTTGAGAATTTGGATTATCTAAACTTCGAAACCGAGGTCATCGAGGCGGATGAAGAATTGGCAATTGCACAAAAGCTAAGTGCAGGTTTATAATCAATATATAATCATTTGGAGGGGTATTGTCCGATAGAAAATTAATTACCGGTAATGAAGCTGTCGTGTTCGGCGCAATTGAAGGTGGTGCCGAAGCTTTTTTTGGATATCCCATTACTCCCGCTACCGAAATTCTTGAAGGTTGGGCTAAGCTGTCGGATAAAAATTCCAACCTAAAATTTTTGCAGGCCGAAGACGAAATTGCTTCCGGTTTTGCTGCCATAGGAGCCATTTTAGCTGGCACTAAGGCATTTACCGCTACGGCCGGTATCGGCCACGTTTTGATGCAGGACGCAATATCAATGGCAGAAAATCAAAGATTGCCTTTTGTCGCAGTTGTAGCTCAGCGCGGCGGACCGTCAACCGGAACCGTAAATTATTCTCAGCAGGAACTAAATTTAGCATCTTTCGGCGGTAACGGTGACGGACTAAGAATCGTTTATTCTGCTTCATCAGTCGAAGAGTTATATTATCTTTCAGCCAAGATATTTTCAACAGCCTGGAAATACCGCTTTCCCACCATATTATTGTCTGACGGTTATTTGGCGAAACAGAAAGTTACTGTAAAACTAAGTAAGCCGGTGAAACCTTTCCCTGAATCAAAAATATTGAAAGAAGACATCGGCAACCCAACTTATATTCGCAATTGCTATGGTTCCGAGGAAGAGTTTGCCAAAATTCTTCGAAAAAATATTGATGATTATAAAAATATCATTTCCAAAGTTTCCGAATGTGAAAGTTATAAAACAGCCGGTGTTACAGACCTGATAATTGCTCACGGTTCTCCTGCAGCGTCTGCTAAAGATGCGGTTGACGAGTTGCGGGAAAATAAAATTTCAGCCGGACTTGTCCGACCGATTACGGTTCGACCGCTTGACTGCCGTACAATCGCCTCGGCGGCCAAAATTGCCAAGCGGATTTACATTATTGAATCCTCATTTGAACAATTCTCCAGGACGGTAATTTATAAAATTCCGGAGATTGCCGGTAAAGTTAATCTGCTATTAAAGCCGGCTGAAGGTATTTCGGCGGAAGAAATTGTTAATTTTGTCACAAAGGTTAAAAAATGAAAAGTCCGGATTATAATTTTGCTATGCCTGATCTATTAAACATAAAAACAAAACCTAGTATGTTTTGTCCCGGTTGTGGTGAAAGTATAATTTTAAAGCACTTGGGAATTGTTTTGAAAGATAATCACCTCCAAAATAAAACAACCTTCATTATCGACATTGGTTGTGCTTTGCTTTCCTGGAATTATTTCAATCTTGATACCTTGCAAAGCCACCATGGCAGATCTGTCCCCGTTGCTGTCGGATACAAGACGATTCGTGAAAACAGAAATGTTATCGCTTTTATGGGTGACGGTGGAGCTTATGCCATTGGCTTGCAATCGCTTCTGCACGCCGCGTTCCGAAACAATCCGATTACGGTTATTATTGTTAACAACACCGATTATGCAATGACTGGTGGGCAAATGGCTCCCACCACTCTTTCAAATGAAATTACTACCACTTCAGTATCCGGAAAGGATCCAAAGGAAGTTGGTCCGGCTTTTCACGGGCCGGAGTTAGTTCGTCAAATCGCCGATAAAAATGCTTTTATTGCCAGAGCATCAATCTCAAATCCAGCTTTGCTAGATACAATGCTGAAGAAAGCTTTTAAGACTCAGTCTGAAAATAATTTTTCAATGGTTGAAGTGCTTTCGATTTGTCCGACCAATTGGAAAACGAATGCTGCGGAATCGTTTGATTTCTTGGCAAAGATGGAAAAAGTTTATCCTGTAGGAGAAATTATTCAAAATGAAAAACCAAGTAAATAAAATTTTGATTGCTGGTGAAGGTGGACAGGGAATCCAAACAATAGCCAAGATATTAACTTTGGCATTGGAAAAAACCGGCTTATATATCAGCTATATTCCCCAATTCGGCCCCGAACAACGCGGTACCCCGTCGGTTGCCTTCATCCAATATTCCGAAAAACCCATTAATTATCCCCGATTTAATCAAGCCGATTTTTTGATTATCTTGCGAAAACGAGCCATACCTATCGTATCAAAATATATCAGCAGAAGTACCGAGGTGATTTTCGATTCCTCAACCATCCCCCGGACTTCAATACAGCAAACTACAAATAAAACTTGGGGTATTCCGGCAACCAAATTAACCGAAGAGCATTTTGACTCAAAATCGCTAAATTTGATAGTCTTGTCAGCATTTGCTAACCAATTTCTTCAATATTCCCATAATGCTTTATGGGAAGTGGTATTATCTGTGCTGGGCTCAAAATTTGCCAACAATAGCCAGCTCAAATTAAAATCAAAAGAGGCGTTTGATTCCGTAGAACACTTTAACTTTGAGAATAAAAAATACTCACGGCCGGAATATGATGTGACGTCAGGCATCATTCTGAAAAAGAACCAAACAAGACGAGCGGTAGTTATACCAAAATTTTGTAAGGGTTGCAGTATTTGTATCGAGAAATGTCCAGTGAGAGCCATTAGCTTCGGAAAAAATTTAGGAGTTTACGGAACGCCAGTTCCTGACGTTGATATTAATAAATGTATTGCCTGCGGAAATTGTTTTAAATTTTGTCCAGACAACGCCATTAAAGTCGAAAAATTATCTAACTAACAGGAGGTCACCGTGGAATGGTATTGGTGGGTAATTACAGCTGTCATTATGGCAACGTTGATTTGGTGGGCTCTTTACGAATCACGATAAATTTTCTGGTAACCCACAGGTAACCTAAATGATTTTTGTTGATCAATTTTATGTACGTCCATCAATAATACTTAAAATACATACGATCGATTAAATATCAAGTACGTTATGAGAAAATCTAGCAAATTAACAAATAATATAAAAGTTTTTACATCCGACCTACTTAAGCATCTAATTTTTGCTACCGAAAATATTTTAGCTGCATCCTTAAGTAAAAAAAGAGCTTACAAAATATTCAATGAATTATACGGGTTTGAAACTAAAACAAGTTGTAGTAAATGGTTGAATAACCTACGGTCCCAAGGATATATTCGATATTTTCGCAGCTCTAATTCAGTCGAATTTACAACCAAAACAAAAATTAAGTTAGCAAAAGTAATTGCTAATCGTATGCAGTCAACATCGGTTTACTGTTTTTTCTCTTTTGATGTGCCGGAACGACTAAAGGGCAATCGAAACAAATTTCGGAAATCAATCAAGGATCTTGGTTGCAAGCAGGTTCAAAGGAGCCTCTGGGTGACGAATAAAGATATTTACAATTTGGTTCAGCAAATTGCTGAGGAATATAAAGTGCAGGAGTATATTATCAGCATTATTTCGACCAAGACTGATGTTGATAAAACAATAGAAAACTTACTTAATACTTAACATGTATTCGATCGTTCAAATAATCAGTATATGACAATTGAATACGAATTAAATATTTGCTATATTAAACTCAGTAATTGCATTCTGTTTTGGGCCCGTAGCTTAGTTGGTAGAGCGCTTCCATGGCATGGAAGAGGTCGCAAGTTCAAATCTTGTCGGGTCCACCATTCCGAATTTCGTCTTAAAATGAGTGTTTTTGTTCCGCCCATTAGCCGAGTTTCTTGGGGCAATTCGAGAAGTAAATCGTATTGTTTGGCAAAATCCATTTGTAACTTTCCAGCCAGTAAAATGCGGTTCGAGCCGACGGTTTTCAAAAAATTCCTCATTCCGGGGAAATTTTTTGTATTGGCAAGATTATGAGCTTGGTTGGCGTCAATTATCCAGTTTTTCAAGAGTTCGAGCCAATGATTCCCTGTTCGCTCAAAATCGTTAAGTTTTTGTTCTAAATCGGCTTTTTGCTCAACCAAAAGATTTTTCTTTTGCTTAAATTCATCAAGTTCTATTTCTGCATCCAGGTGAAGATCAATAAGCCGATTGATTTTTTCTTTAACAATCTTGATTTTGTCTTTAAGATTTTGAGCGAATATTCCCGATGTGTCGTTTTGTTCTTGCTCCCAGTCAGATATTTTAGCAAGAAACTTATCTCTCCATTCATCGGGAATGGAAATATTTTGACAAATATTTTGTACTTGTTCGGCAAGTCTTTCTTCTCGCAAAAAGCCATCGGTACATTTTTTAACTTTGCTTTTTTTTGTACAGCGGTAATACTTAAAAACCAATCCGCTTTTTTTAGTATGTTTCTCACCTGTGATTTGATAGCCACATTCTCCACAGATCGCAAAGTTTTTAAAAACGAGTTCTTCTTTGGTTTTCTTTTTGCGAGGTTTGCCGTTGTCATGAATAGCCAGTTGTATTTTGTCAAAAAGTTTTTTGGAAATCATTGGCTTATGGCTGCCTTGTTGTAACTCTCCTCTGTAGTTGAACATGCCATAGTAAAACGGGTTGGTTAGCATAAACCCTATGGTTGATAAGTGTATTGGTTTTCCCGTTTTACCAACCAAGCCAAGCGAAAACATTTCGTCTCGGATTTTAGTTAAGGTGTGGTTTCCTTCGGCAAAAAGCTCTAAACATTTCTTCACCTTATTAAATGTCGCCTTATCTGATTCTATGGATCTAAGTCTCGGCTCATTGTAATAGCCAAGAGGAGCTTTTGCCGGCATTTCACCACGCCTTAACTTTTGTCGTATTCCTCGCAAAATGTTTTCTCTTAAATTGTCGGTGTAATACTTAGCCTGTCCGAAGGCAACACTCAACATGAACTTTCCTTGCGGAGTGGTATCAAACCAAAATGTTGGAAACTTCAATGATTGAATTTTACCCATGTCAACTAGATAAATGACTTTACCGCCATCTATAGAGTTCCTTGCTAGCCTATCTGGATTCCAAGCCAAAATTCCCGTAGCCTTGCCTTCTTCCATTTCAGAAAGCATTTGATTGAAAATAGGTCGCCCCGGCTCCTTGGCAGTTTTTGATTCGCTGAACTCTTTAATTACAAAAAGATTGTTTTGTTTAGCGTAATCCCTTAGTTCTTGGAGCTGGGCTTCGATAGATAAAATCTGCCGTTCCTCTTCCTCGGACGACTTTCTGCAGTAGATGAAATATTTTAGCATAAATCCCTCCTCGTTATATTCACTATCGATTTTATCTTTATAGGTATCAAATGCTTTCTGATTTATGGAATGTTACACCGACAATTTTGAAATCTTGCCAATTTTTCCCTATCGGGATTAAACCTTACGGCTCAAAGCAACAAATGTATTTGTGAAATATTGTAATACATTTTTATGCTTTCCTCGCTATCACTCGGGAACCGCATTTTACTGGCTGGAAAGTTACAAATGGATTTTGCCAAACAATACGATTTACTTCTCGAATTGCCCCAAGAAACTCGGCTAATGGGCGGAACAAAAACACTCACTTTAAG
>Ga0265297_10003311_pt1 | contig 29576 bp, 40 predicted proteins | sample Munlanlwell13791_FD_192502 | JGI IMG/M metagenome (GOLD analysis project Ga0265297, IMG submission 192502) | Leachate microbial communities from a municipal landfill in Southern Ontario, Canada - Leachate well 137-91 | ecosystem: Engineered > Solid waste > Landfill > Unclassified | place...
AAGAAATGATTACAGCAACAACTAATAAGTATATAACCACATTATTTTTTACCTGCCTAAAAAGAATCTTTAATGGAGATGTTAAGGAAGTTTCACGAATCTCATTATAACCATATTGTTCAATTTTTTTATGCACTTCTTTCTCAGTTAATCCTCTTTTTTATATTTTAAATTCTAAAGTAAAATCTGTTTTATATATCTAACGGGAGTTTTTATTTTATAAAGGCTTTCCAAATCAAAAAGGATACGGATTAGATATCTTTTTAAAAAGCATATCTTTAAGTTAAACATGGTAACTGATAATTTTAAAGAGCGTCAAAAAATTCTAACTAAATCTAAGTATATTAATGGATTGCAGTGTTTGAAATATTTATGGATTGCAGTAAATGATCCTAAAAGAATACCCTCGCCAGATGAACAAGATGAGTTTAGGTTTGATGAGGGACATCTTGTAGGAGATTATGCAAAAAAGCTTTTTCCAGACGGTGTAGACTTACCTAATTCTCCAGCAGACTTTATCAAAAATTTAGAAGAAACAAAAAAAGCTCTTGTTCTAAGAAAACCTTTATTTGAAGCAGGATTATTAAAAGAAAGAGTTTATTCCAGAGCAGATATACTTGATCCAGTTAAGAATTCTAAAGATGAATGGGATATCATTGAAGTGAAGAGCTCTACCGAAGTTAAAGATGTTCATATTCAAGATGTGGCATTTCAGAAATTTTGTTATGAAAAAGCAGGACTAAAAATTAGAAAATGCTTTCTTATGCATATAAATAAAGAGTATGTAAGAAATGGAGATATGGATATTAATAAATTATTTGTTAAAGAAGATATAAGTGAACAGCTCGATCAAGAAATCGAAAAAATCCCAGATAGGTTAATAGAGATGTTCAAAATTATGGACTCAAAAGAAGAACCTAAAAGTAAGATTGGTGAATTTTGCAAAGACCCTTATGACTGTCCAATAAAAAATGAATATTGGAGTTTTCTTCCAGAGAATAGCGTTTTTAATCTTTACAGGGGTGGGAAGAGATCACTTGATCTGTTTGAGAAAGGAATTTTAGCAATAAGGGATATTCCAGAAGATTATGAGTTAGGTGATAAGCAAAAGATTCAACATTTTTGTGCCAGAAATGATAAACCGCATATAAACAAGATAGCAATAAAATCATTTATCAGTAAATTAAAATATCCATTATATTTTCTAGATTTTGAAACTTATCAAACAGTTATACCTCTTTATGATGGATTAAGACCCTATCAGCAGATACCGTTTCAGTTTTCTTTACATGTTGTTGATAAAAAAGGAGACAAGAAACATTATTCATTTCTTGCAGAAGGAAATAAAGACCCAAGACCTGAATTTTTAAAACAATTAAAGAATAGTCTTGGAAAAAGCGGGAGCATAATTGTTTACAACCAAAGTTTTGAGCAAGGAAGATTAAAGGAATTATCTGAGTTTCTGCCTAAGGAAAAAAATACCATAACAGAATTCATAACTCGGATGGTTGATCTATTAGTTCCATTTAGAAATTTTGATTATTATGATTGTAAACAACAGGGAAGTGCAAGTATTAAATATGTTCTTCCAGCCATGACAAAAATAACTTATAAAGGGATGGATATTGCAAACGGTGGACAAGCATCATTAAGATATTTGTTTATCACTCACGGATCTAATAATGGGAAAAAAGCTACGAAAGAAGAAATAAAAAAGGTAAGAGATGATTTAGAGAAATATTGTTGTCTAATTGTCATAGAAATAATATTTGTTTTTAGGTTAAAAGCTTTTGGTTAAATTAAAATTGTGTTCTTGACTTTGTTATTTTAGAAATTAAAAATTTTCTTATTTTTTCTGCTTCATTTATCTTTACTGCTGGAATATATCCTTCTGCTTGTGGTCGTGCTGAATAACCTGCTGTTTGTATCATTACTGTTGAGAACCCAAATATTCTTGCAATTATCCCCCTTCTTATATCTACATTTTGTATTCTTGCGTAAGGAATGTTACTATGCCTTTTCCAAATTATTCCTCTTTCTAATCTTAGTTCATTTTTATCAAATTCATAGAACCATCTTTTGTAGCTCATTCTTGAATAGATTTCTCCGAGTATAATCATTAATACAATATATGAAATAATTATAAGAGCTATGGAATTTTTGTTTAGATTTTGCCAGAGTTGAGGAAATGTTGCAAATAATAGTGGGAGAAAAAACATTGAGAGAAAAAATGTGATAAAGATTATACTAAGATAAGCACCTATTCTAAAACTCCATTTTGCTTCTGAAGGTAATTTGTTCATAACAATTTTAAGGGTTAATTATTTTTAAATCTTATTAATAATCTTTTGATAGGAATATATTCGTGTAAATCTCTTTATTTGAACTTTGTTTGTTAAATAAGATGAAATACAATTTGCTCCAAAATAATCTTGTTTTAATTGTTTTATCTTTTCTTTTAATTTCTACGTTTTTTATTGGATTTAATAATTGCTTAAACCTGCAAGAATTAAAACAATCTGAAAGATTAGGTTTAATTGAACTTACAAATCAAAGAATTAGCTCTTTATTTTTTGATATAAACAATATTCCTGGGGGAATCGGAAAAGATATCTTATTCTTGAAGGATTTATCTTGTTTAGATGGAATTTTAACAAATAAACCAGAATGTTTAGATCCTTCTAAAGAGAATTTAATCAGTTTTTTGTCTAAAAATTTAATCTATAATCAAATATGTATTTTAGACACAAAAGGTAACTCTGTTTTAGTTCTTGATTCTCCAGATAAACAAAAAACAGAGTGCAGTTCTCTTTTAGAACAAGATTCTTTGGAAAAATTGTCTTTGTTAAACCAAGATGAAATTTATTTATCTAAACTTATTAAAAATGATAAAGGCAATCTAGTTTTAGTCTATGGTTCTCCGATTTATTCTAATGGCCTCAAAGTAGGATATTTAGTTGCTCAAGTAAGTTCTGATTATTTCTTGGAAGATATAAGAAATTTTAATAAGGACGAGGAAAATGTTTTTTTAATCGATAACTTTGGAAATTATTTAGTACACAAAAATAAATCTTATGAGTTTTCTCCAGATTTTAACTTTTGCACTGAGTATGATGTTTGCGATAATATCTCAAAAGATTATGAACAAAAATATATAGAAATTGGAGATAAGATTATATTTTTTGAACATTTATATCCCTCTTCTTTTAGTTTTGAGATCTATAACGGTCTTAAGAAAACTAATGAGGATGAAGATTATTATTGGACTTTAGTTTTTGTTGGAGATAAAGATTATTTTGATACTCGAATAGAAAATTTAAATGAACGATATTTTTTCTCTACTGTTCCTCTTATTTTAATTGCTTTAGGTATTTTCTTTTTAGTTTTTAGGAAGATTAAACAAAATTTTGCTCTTAGTATTATTTTTGGAATATTTTTTCTTATAACTTACTTTTTTCTAATTACTTCTTTTTTTGGTGGAGCACAAAATGCAAAACTATACGATGATATACCTGATTTAGCGATTGCTCTTGTTACATTTTTAATTATGGTTTCTTCTTATCGGTTTAAAGATAAGTTAAAACAAAGAGATATTTTTATTGGAGGGCTATTTTTATTTTTATGTAGAATGATTCAGGTAATCTTTCAAGAGTACCAATTATTTCATGGAGTTTTAGTTAGTTCTGTTTATTGGATTTTTTTGGGGATTCTTGAATTAACCGGAATGATTTTTTTGTTAGTTGGATATGGGAGGAATATAAAATGAATTTAGAGATATTGATTGGTACAATTTATCTTTTGGTTATGTCTTTGGTTTTAATTTGGATTACTTCTGCAATGATTACTAAGTATAAAAAAATTAAACTTTTCTTACCTTTTGTTCTTATTGGGTTTACTTGGTGCATTCAATCTGGAGCAATGTTATTTAGTCTATTTAATTTTACAATTTGGTCAATTTATGAAGGTTTAATATTTCTTTCTTTTATCGGTATTTTAATAAATTTAAGGAGGGATAAATTATGGAAGATTTAATTCTTATTCAAATAGCTAATCTTTCTTATTTTCTTGTTGAGATTATTTTAGTGGTTTTAATTGGGATTTTGATTTCTAAATATCTTGAGAGAAACGGAAGTTTAGATAAAAAAAATGTTTTTTTCTGGAGCGTTCTTATTACTTTAGCTGTTCATTTTTTTGCAGTTTTTATCTATGGGTTATTTGATTTTGATATAGTAAATATTAAACCAATCTTTCTTTTGGGGTTGCTTCTTATGGGAATTCTTTGTTATTTTTTTATTTTCTTCCTAAACTGGAGAATACTAAATAAATATTTATTTTGGGGGATGATTTTATCTTATTTCTCTCTATTAATTAATGAAGTTATTAATCTTTTTGGAGATTACACTCATTTTACTCTTCTTGGATCTCTCTCTTTTATCTTTACTAGCGTATTTGTTTATTTTATTATCTTAGATTTAATAATTAAGGTTGGAGCAAAAAAATGAAACTAAAACTTATTTTTTTGGGTCTATTTTTATTTTGTTTAATTGAAAATGTTTTAGCATTTTCTTCTACAGTTTATATCCCCGAAAAATATACAAATGTTGAAGCAGGAGAGAGAGTTTATTTTGAAGTGGAGATTAAATACCCAGAAAACTCGATTAGAAAAGATTTAAGATTAGAGTATAATGTTTTTGATGAGAATAATCAGTTAATTGTGAAATCAAATACATTGAAGGCGATTGAAACTCAGTTTTCTTTTATAGATTTTTTAGTTATCCCTGAAAATGCTGACAGAGGAAGATATACGCTGGATGTTAAAATAACTGACTATAAAGATTTAGACAAAAGTGTTTCGGCTACATTTAATGTGACTGCTAGTTTGTATAATCAATTTAAAATGTATTTTTATGTTTTAATTGGTGCAATTGTTTTTATTGGAATTTTAGTTGGGATAAATATTTATCTAAGTTTTAGAAAGAAGAATTAAATTAAACCCATTAAATGAAATCCATAAGCTCCTGCAAATGCTACTGCTGTGTTAAATACAATGTTTCCTAAACCTATCGGGATTATTGTCTTTTTGTAAGGATATCTCATTAATCCTAATGGAACAATTAAAATATCGTTTGGAAAAGGGGTTACTGCTCCCCAAGTAAATAGGATTAAATTTCTTGCCCATTCTGGAGAAGACATAATTTTCTTTGTTATTTTTCTTGACATTTTTTGGTAGAGTTTTGGAATAAGTTTTCCTCCATGATATCCAAATAAGTAAGAAGTTGAGTCTCCTACGGCAAGTCCAATTCCTGCGAAAATTCCCAATAAAATAGGATTTCCTCCTCCTGCAGCAAAGGTAAAAACTAATAAGTAATAAGGAATTGGAAACATTATTGAAATTCCTCCCATAACGCAGGTTGCAAAAATAATAAGATAAGAATTTGTGATTCCAATTTTTTCTATTATTGATTCAGGAGAGATATAATAAATTAAAACTGTCCAGCTTATGAAAAATAATACAAGTAATGCAAAATAAATTTCACCTTTTTTTATCTTCATCTTGCAAATAAGAGATTTGATTATTTAAAGATTCGGATTAAATTTTAAGGCATCAATAGATTTTTTAATGTTCTTTTCTTGAGTTAATTATGGGATATTCAATTGAAGAATTAAATGAGAATTATGATTTGGAACTTGATTTAGTTGTGTCTAAGATTAAGAAAGAAAAAGCCAAACTTATTTTGTTGCAATTTCCTGACGGATTAAAGCCTTATGCAACTTCAGTTGTTGATTATTTGAGGGAAAAAACTAATGCTGAATTTTTGATTTGGTTTGGAAGTTGTTATGGAGCGTGCGACACGCCTGTTGGAATTGACAATTTAAAACCAAAAATAGATTTAGTTATTCAGTTTGGACACAACGAACTTATGCCTGAATATTAATCTTTAAAATTAATTATTCCTATTGGTTTGGATATTTTTCTAAGCAAAACTCCTGCTTCTTGTAAGAATTTTCTTGCATCTTCATCCGCATAATCATGATAACTTACAACTTCTTTTATTCCTGCATTAACAATCATTTTTGCACAGATCATACAAGGAGTATGTGTACTGTAAATAACAGAATCTTTTAGAGATGTTCCATGAAATGCTCCTTGAATTATCGCGTTTTGTTCTGCATGAATTGCTCTGCATATTTCATGTCTTGTTCCTGAAGGAATTCCTAGTGCATTTCTTAAACAACCTAAATCAAGACAGTTATTTACTCCTCTTGCAGCACCATTATATCCTGTTGAGATAATTCTTTTATCTTTTACAATTACTGCTCCAATGTGATGTCTTAGGCAAGTAGCTCTTTCTGCAACTAATGAAGCAACTTTCATAAAATACTCGTCCCAGGTTGGTCTTTCTTTTTTGGAAGTTAGGTTAAGTAAAATATATTCTATATTTGTTTTTAATGTTTCGAGAGTTGAATCATTAATTAAAAGATGATTTGCCATCCCAAGACATTTTGCAACTTGTTGGCCTGAGCCTGTTTCATTTAATCCTTTATCTCTCGCATCCATTTCTAAGAATTCTTCCTTTGTTTTTGGATCGCTTTCTCTTTTTCTAGATAATAATCTTTCAAATCTTTTTTCTATTGGAGCATCAACTCCGATTAGAATAAAATCTCCTCTATTTTTTAGTTCTTCTATTTCTGCGGGGTTTCTTATTCCATCGACTACAACATTTTGCTTTGAAGTATCAAATCCTTCTAGAGCTTTTTTTGCGAAAACTCCAAACCCTTCTTTTTCTCTTAGTTCGTTTCCGATGTTTTGTAAATCTTTTATTGTATAATCAATCATCCCTCTTTTTTTTGCTTCTTCTCTTACTGCGTCAGAAGTTGAAACGTAAATAAATCCTTTTTCTTTTAGAATTTCTGAAACAATTCCTTTCCCAGAGGCTTTTGTTCCTGTTAATCCAATAATCATTTTATTATAATATCAAATTCTTTTTTAAAGATTTAGTTAATTGAGTGTTTATTTCAAACCTGTACTTCCAAATCCGCTTTTTCCTCTTGTTGAGTCTGAGAGTTCTGTTACTTCAATTATTTTTGGTTGTTCTACTTTTTGAATTAGGATTTGTGCTATTTTTTCTCCTTTGTTTATTTTGTAATCTTTACTTCCAACATTTAACAAAACTATTTTGTATTCTCCTCGGTAACCTGCATCACAAACTCCTGCAAGTGTTGTAACTCCTTTTTTTGCTATTCCTGATTTATCCCAAACAAGTGCAGCATAACCTTTTGGAAGTTCAATTGAAATTCCTGTTTTTACAATTACTCGATGTTTTGGTTTAATTGTTAAATTTTCAACCGAGTATAAATCTAATCCTGCATCAGTGTCGTGTGCGTATTTAGGAATAATTGCATCTTTGTGCAATTTTTTTATTTTTAGTTCAACCATATTTCTATTTTGCAAAATTCCTTTTTAATGATTTATATAGTTTTTTGCACTATTTAGATAATTAGAGTTTCTTTATATTGAAACCAGTGTTTTCTTTGGTTTCACTTTAGTGAAACTTTAAAAACCTTAATTTCTTAACTTGTTTTATGAAAAAAAGAGAAATTATTCTTTTGATTGGTTCATTGTCTTTTTTACTCTTAATTGTTTTCTTGAGTTTGCTTTTAGCAGATAGATTTCAGGTTCAAAGTTGTGGTTGTCCAAAAGTTATCTCTCATAATTTTTTGTATCTTTTTATTTTTCTTGCAACAATTTTTATTGCTTCTTTAGTTTATTATTTAACCTCGATGAAGATTCAATCTCAAGAAAAAATTATGGATAAAAACATTGAGGTTTTATTATCTTTCTTGGATTCAAATGAGAGAGAAATTTTAAGTGAGATTGTAAAAAATAAAGGAGAATTAAGTCAAAGCGAATTAAATCTTAAATTTGGAAAATTAAAAGCGCATCGAAGTTTGCAAAAACTAAAACAGCGAGGAATTATTAATATTAATTCAACTAAGAATAGAAATCATATTAAATTAAAAGATGAATTTAGAAAGGAGCTTGTAAAATGAAAGGTAAACTATTTTTGGTTTTAATTTTGTTATTTAGCAATCTTGCTTTTATTTGTGCAGCAAATCAAGTTGATTTGGTTTATTTTTATGGGCAAGGTTGTCCTCATTGTGCAAAGCTTGAGAGTTTTTTAGAAGATTTGAAAGTAAAATATCCTGAATTAAACGCTATTGGTTACGAGACTTATTTTAATGAAGAAGATAGGGATTTATTTTTAAGATTGGCTGAGGCTAATAATCAATCTGTTCAAGGAGTTCCAACAACTTTTATTGGTAACGAAACTTTTGTTGGATTTAGTGATAATATTGGAGTTAGTTTAGAAAATAAAATTATTTACTGTTCTGAAGTTGAATGTTCTAATCCTTTAAGTGTTTTGGAAGGAAATATCCCTGAAGGTGAAGTTATTCAAGTAAACATTACAAACAGTTCTCAAGGTTTACTTTCTAAGTTAACAATTCCGGTGGTTGTTTCTGCTGCAATAGTTGATGCTATTAATCCTTGTGCGTTTGCTGTTTTGATTATTTTACTTAGCACAATTTTAATTAGTTCAGATAAAAAAAGAGCTTTATTTGCTGGGCTTTTGTTTTCTCTTTCTGTTTTTATCTCATACTTTTTAATGGGTGTTGGTTTGTTTAGTGCAATTGCTGCTGCAGGAGTTACAAGAACATTTTACATTGTTGTTTCAATTTTGGCGATAGTTATCGGTTTGTTTAATTTGAAAGATTATTTATGGTATGGAAAGTGGTTTAAGATGGAAGTTCCTGAATCTTGGAGGCCGGCAATGAAAGGATTTATTCAACGAGTTACTTCGCCACTTGGTGCTTTTTTTGTAGGTTTTATTGTTAGTTTATTTTTGCTTCCTTGTACTTCTGGACCGTATATTGTAATTCTTGGTTTACTTAGTAGTACTGCAACACGAGCAAGTGCAATGTGGTATCTAGTTTTGTATAATTTAATTTTTATTTTGCCTATGATTCTTATTACTTTGGGAGTTTATTTTGGTTTTATGAATGTAAAAGATGCCGAAAGTTTTAGAACAAGAAAGTTAAGAGTTTTACATTTAATTGCTGGAGCAATAATCTTAGTTATCGGGATTGTTATGCTTGGTTCTGTTTATTTAGGTTATATTTAGAAATAATTTTCTTAATAAAAATTAAATTAATAATCAGGTAATTCTTCTTGAGCTTCTTCTTGTGGAGCAGCTTCTTCTTTCATATCGTCATCTTTTACAGAATTAATCATTTGTTTGAACTTTGCAAAATCTTTTGATAGGATTCTTACTCCTGCTTTTGTGAAACCAGTATATCGCTCAGATGTTACGAATTCTCTTATTGTGAAACCTCGCTTTCCTGCAAAGTCGTCGATTCTAAGAACAATTTCTGTTGTGTCGTTCTTTGTTATTTTTCCTACATCTTTTTCCATAATTTCTTTTGTTGATTGTTGTTTTTAAAGGTTGTTGTGTTTAATTGCAAATTTTTTAGTTAGATTAATTTTTCTTTTTCAAAGTGTTTAAAAAATCTGTTTTGCTTTGGTTTGGATGAAGGAGAAAAAACATCTTTTAGAGGGCTCGATAAATCGGTCAATTTTTGTTTTATCTGTTCCAATTATTTTTGCTATGTTTTTACAGATTATTTATTCAATCACTGATACCTTTTGGGTTGGGCGAGTTAGTGCAGATGCTGTTGCAGCAATCTCTTTGAGTTTTCCTATCTTGTTCATCTTGACTTCTTTTTCTATGGGGTTTGCAACTGCTGGAACAATTCTTGTTTCTCAATATTTTGGAAAAAAGGATTACGAAAAGATTTCATATATCTCGAGTCAGACTATTTTTAATTTATTTTTTATTTCTGCTATTTTATCTTTGTTAGGGTATTTTTTTAGTGATTTTTTAGTTTATTTTATTGGAGGAGAAGGTCAGGTTGCAATCTTGGCTATTAATTATTTGAAGATTTCTTTTTTGGGGTTAGTGTTTACATTTTTTTATATGGGATTTCAGTCGTTAATGAGAGGGATTGGAGAAGTTAAATTTCCTTTTTATTTGGTATTTGGAACAGTTATTTTAAATTTTATTTTAGACCCGATATTTATTTTAGGATGGTTTGGAGTAAATAGTTTTGGCGTAGGTGGTGCTGCACTTGTTACAGTATTTTGCCAAGGAATTGCATGTTTTGTAGGATTATTTGTTTTGATTAAAGGAAAATACCATATTTTTCTTAGCTTAAAAGATTTTTACCCTCGGTTAAAAACTCAAAAGAAACTTTTTATTCTAGGAATTCCTTCGTCTATTGAAAAGTCATTAACTGCGGTTGGAATGTTGCTTATGACAATACTTGTTGCAAAATTTGGCACAGCATCTCTTGCTGCATTTGGAATTGGGACAAGAATATTAAGTTTTGCAATTATTTTGGGAATGGGCTTATCTATTGCTATAACAACTCTTATTGGTCAAAATATTGGAGCAAAACAAATTGATAGAGCAAAAGAGATCTACAAAAAAGGAATTTTATTTGGATTTATAGTCTCCTCTATTATGGGGGTAATCCTTTTTATTTTTGCTGAATCAATTACTTCCTTTTTTGTGCCAACAAGTCCAGAGACGATTTTAGTTACAACTTTTTTTATTAAAGTTATGTCTTTAAGTTTAGGGTTTTTAGGAATTCAAATAGTTGTTTCAGGAGCATTTAAAGGAGGAGGAAGAACTGGGATATCTATGTTCCTTTCTTTATTTCATACTTCAATATTATTTGTATCTGCATTTATTCTTTCTATATATTTTGAGGAGAAAGGAATTTGGTTTGCTTATCCTGTTGCAAATTTTTTAGCAGGAATGTTTGCTTTAGCTTGGATAAAATTTGGTAGACTTCACAATGAAAATTTGGTAGAAGATTAATTTTTCTTTTTTAAATAATTATTTAGATAATTAAAATATTCGTTGTTGTTTGAACCGCTCATTTTTTCTACAATTAGTTCAGGAGTTGAGTTTGCAAGTCGACCTAAAACTGGGTTGTGATCTACGATTAACTCAAAATCTTTTGTTAGTCCTTTTGCTTCTATTCCGTCGATTCTTGCACCATTTGGCAATACTTTTTGTATTTCGTGGCCTAAGTGAGTTGCAACAATTAGATAACAATTTTTATTTAGGTAGTATTGAGCTGTTGCTGCTATGATGTTTCCTGCAACTCCAGGTTCAGTTACTGATTCAATTTCATCTGCTAATATCAATGTTTTGTTTCCTGGAGAAATCGTTGACATTTGTGTTAAAAGTGTTTCAAATGCTCCTTTATTTAATGAACCTTTGTTCTTTGCAAAATAATATACTTCAGTAAATAATGGGATATTTATTTCTCCTAAAACAGGAAGTCCTAGTTGAAATAAAGAGATTAACTGGATTATGTGTTCAATTAAAGTTGTTTTCCCCCCTGAATTTGCTCCAGTTAAAATAGAACATTTATGTTCTTGGTTTAGATAAAATGAAACTGGTTGAGCATTGTCTAAAAAAATGTTTTTCGAATTTTTCATTAAAAACTCGTCGCTGTTTTTTGGGAAAATAGATTCTTCTTTAATAAATTTGGAAATACCGCAGATAAAATCAAAGACAATTAATTCTTTTTTTAGTTGTTCTATTTTAGTTGGAATCTCTTTTATTTCATTTGCATATTCTTTTATTCCTTCTGCTTTTTGCGAGAATTCATTTGCTGATTGCTTTTGGATTAATCTGTCAAGTTCAAACTCGTCTATTTTTACTGGGATTCCTACTTCAATTATTTCAACGGGCAAGTTTCTTTTTTCAATTGAATCAAGAACCGCTCTTTTGAAATTTTCTGGCAAAACTCCTTTGCTCATCATTTGAATTAAGGATTCCCCTGAGATTGTTAGTTGTTTTATTTTTTCTGTAATTTCTGCATTTATCTCGTCGACTTTTCTTTCAACTTCGTCTTTTGTTATAATTTTTGTTTCATTTTTGTCAGTGAATCTTAACAAAGGCATTAATTGATTTAAGATTTCATTTATGGAATTATTTAGTTGGTTTTCTGATAAAACTTTTAGATTGTTTTTCCATCCTGAGAGTTGTTCTAGATGTCGCTCAAGATATGCTTCGTTAATTGAACGCAAGAAAACTGCTTGAGGAAGTGATTCTAAAACAAGCCCGAACTCGTCGCAGTTTAGAACTTGCACAACATCTTTTGATTCTAAGAGTGAAACGTCTGTTTGTGAGATTAATAATTGAGCTGGGCAATTCATTTCTTTTAGTTTATTGAATGTGTCTGTGTTTTCGGTTACAATTGTTATATCATAGTCTGGTTTCCAGTTTGGCCGAGGAATAAAAAGTTCTTTTAGAAAAGAGTTTTCCATTTTTCCTGAATCTTTTATTCTTCTAAAAAATTCTTGACGGATTTTTATCTGAGAAATATCTTGAGTGAAGTTAAAATGATTTAGTAAGTTTGAAGTATCTGAGAAGACAAAGTTTTGAGAAATTTTTCCTAAGACTTTTGTGTGAATTGCTTTTGCGTCTTTTGTCTCGTAAATGCTTTTTTGAGTGGAAGAAATTTGTGTTTTAATTGAATTAAACAAGGAAAGATTATTTTTCTCTATAAATTCTATTAGCTCTTTTTTCATATTTAGAAAAATCTTGTTTTGTTTTTAAGGATTATTGTGATTTTAGGAAATCTTTTCTCCAATTTTCTTTTTTCAGATAAAAGTGTTTGGCGTGTTCTACTAAAAGTGCGTGGAATTCTTGGTAGATTTTGAAATCTTTTGGAAGAAATTCGTGAAAGAGTTTTTGGATTTTTTCGTATTTTTCTTTTTCGTTAATTATTTCTAAGTTTGTTAGGATTCGCTTTGTGTAAGTATCTACGACAAAAGAGGGTATTTTAAATGCATAGAGTAAAATTGAGTCTGCTGTTTCAGGTCCAACTCCTTTTAGAGACAAAAGCTCTGTTCTATCTGGGGTGTGATTTAGTTCTTTAAACCATTTTGCTAGGAGAATTATTCGCTCTGACTTTTGATTAAAATAACCTGCAGGTTTTATTGCTTGTTTAAGTTTTTCTTTGTCTAAATTTAGAATAGAGTCTGGAGAAAGAGAATTTAGTTGTTTTAGGTTTATTAGAACTTTTTCAACTTGAATCCACGAGGTATTTTGTGTTAGAATTGTTCCTAAAATTATCTCAAACTGCTGGTCTTTTGTTTTTGGGTAAGAGTAATCTTTTGGATGATAACCTCTAATTGAACCAGATTTTGTTGGGTTAATTCCTTTTTCGTGCAGTTCAAGAAGTGGCCACCAGCCTTGATGTCCATATTTTTCTAAGAGAATTTTGTAGAGAGTTGAGAGGTTCATAAATAATTTAGGATATAAAATTATATAAACATTCTTGGAGTAAATCTTTTATGGGAATAATTGAAAAGATATATGAGGTATTTATTGGCGCTAGGAGACCTCTAGGAACTAAGTTAGAGCAGGCCTTAGCATTTAGTTTGCTTCCTCCTCGAATGATCTCTATGGAAGAATATAATATTATCTCTGGCTCTCCCTTTTTAGCGAGTATTGTTAATGCTAATACTAATTCTAGGAGAGTAAAGGAGAATGGAGGAATTAAAATCATCCCTATCGCATATTTAACTAATTCTGGTGAAAGTCTTTTACATCGTGATTTTGGGCAAATAGGTTTGAGAGAACTTAAAGAGATTATGACTCAAGCAGAAGAGTATAGAAGAAATGCTCAGGGTTATGATAAGCCTCAGAGAGAAGATATATAATCAAATTAGTTGAGGTTGCAATACGGGAGAGCTAAAATTCGGGATATATTTTAATAACTCTTTTAGGGATTTTCTTTTGGGTTTATTTCTTCCTTCTAAGGAGAGTATTGTAAATAAATTAATATCCTTTACTTTTCTATATTGCAACCATACTTCTGGAACAGTTACAAAGTAATTTTTATTTACTCTAAAATTATTCCTTGCATTATAAAAATCTGTTTCTTCTTCAAAGCCCACTATTCTTTTATATGTTGCATCTCCAAGAAGAACGAAATTAAATTCTGAGCTTTCTATTTCTTTTATTTCTAGGTTCTTTAGTATTACCAACGCCGAAGGGAAACCTAATTGTTTCTTTTTTGGAGTATTTTCTTGAAAAAATTTGTCTGTTTTGTAGAGAGAACTAGCATAGTATACATCTGGAGTTATTCTAAATTGAATTTGTTCCCACCAAGTAGCTTTTCTTGAATTAAGATAGGCTTCTGTTAAGTTAAGTATTGTCATAAAAGAAATAAGAAAGAAGAGGATTTAAATTTTAAGGAAAAGATTAAATATGTTTATTTCTTTTAGATAGGATGAATACACCTCAGAAATCGTTTATAAGAATAATTGGAGTTGTATTTGTATGTATTGCAATTTTTGTCTCTTTTTATTTCTCTCAAAATCAAGAAATTAAACAAAGTATACTTCAAACAGATTATTTATGTAAGCTAAAGATTAATAATCTCAATGTGGGAGAATTTGGTCAGCAAATTTTAGAAAAACAATCCGAATGTTCTTTAGCAAATAAATTTTCTCTTTTAATAAATTATAATTGGGTAATTTACCTATTGGGAACATGCTTATTTATTTTTGGAGTATATTCAAGTTTAGGGGACAAAAAATGAGTTTGGTTGGAGAGATTCATAGCATAATTAAGGGGATATACTTAATTTTTATTCGAAGAAAGAAAAATGGAGGATGGGAGAGATTAGATATAAATCAAGTTCCTATGTGGGTTGAAAGAGCCTCTCATAGATTTTATAATAAACATCCATTAAGAAATTATGATCGACGAAAAGACTTCACCGGAAAAACTTATCTTTATCGAATTGTCTACAAGAAATCTTCACATGGAAGAATTATTGAAGAATATTATCGAAAAAAAAAGATATTAAATTACCCTTGCCTTAATTATTACAACCTTTTCTAAGGGTTTATCGTTTCTGTCTGTTTCTACTTGTGCTATTTTGTCTACAACATCAAGCCCTTCAATTACTTTGCCGAATGCTGGATGTTTTGTGTCAAGAAAATTGTTGTCTACTAAGTTTATGAAGAACTGACTTGAACCTGTATTTGGTCCTGCGTTTGCCATAGCAATTGTTCCTCGATTGTTTTTGTTTCCGCCAGCGTGACTAAATTCGTCTTTAATGTTTGGAATTTTTGGGTCGCCGTAACCTGTTCCTGTGGGGTCTCCTCCTTGAATCATAAATCCTTCGATAACTCTGTGAAAAATTACTCCATTGTAAGTTCCAGCTTCAACTAATTTTATGAAATTTCCTGTAGTTATTGGCATATCTGAATAAAGATTTATTACAATGTCTCCGTAATTTGTTTCTAGTTTTACTCGTGTTGGCATATTTTGTTTTACTCCTAAAGTTATTATTGCTAAGACAAATACAATGGTTATAAAGATTATTATTTTGTTTTTTTGTTTCATTTAGATGAGAAAGAAAATAGTTATTTAAATTATTCTAAAAATATTTTCTTGAGGAGAGAATTGGGACGATATCAAAAGCTTTTACAACTGCTTTTCTTACTTCTTCAATTGAACGATTTGCATCAACATAAAGAATACTTTCGTCGTTAATTAAATCTGGTAAAATATTTTGTAGATTAACATAATTTGTTCCTACTCTTGCTAAAAATTCTAAGTTTGAATCAAATTTTCTTCTGTTTTCTCCATCTCTTTTTTGTAATCTTTTTGAAAGTTCTTCTATTGGGCAATTAAATATTAAAGTTAAATCTGGGACAAGTAAACCTTGATTTGCTTTTGCTATTTCTTCATACGAAATTCCTTGTGTGTGTTGAAATGCGAAATTTGAATGCCAGTATCTATCTGAGATTACATGAATTCCTTTTAGCAATAGTGGGGCAATAATTGAATTGTGAGTCTCTCTATTTTTTGCAAAGTATTTTACTGCTTCAATATTATTTGAATAGGGATCTCCATCGGATTTTAACATTTCTCTTGCTTTCTTTCCGTTATCGTCGAATTCATTTGGTTCTCTTGTTAAAAAAATAGTATTTGATTTATCTAATCCAAGAATATAATCTGCTAAGTAAGGAAGTTGTGTTCCTTTTCCACAACCATTTAGTCCTTCTAAAACTATAAATTTTCCTTTTTTCATTTTAAATTAACCTTGTTAATGCGTTTTTTCCGCCCCAAACACAAGAACTCGAACATTTTTGTCCTTGAATGCATTTTGGTTCTAGGGAATTTAAACCATATTTTTCTTGGAAAGCAATATAGTTTTGTGCAGTTGAAAGTGTTCTTTCCATAATTTCTTGTTGAGCATGCCCGCACATTCTTAGATATGTCTTGGAACGGAAATCTTCAATATTTCCTCTTTCTCCTACCTTTAATAATTGCGCTTGGGGAAAATCGTATTTTGCAACAGAGTCTAAATCAGTTTTCCATTCTTGTTCTAAATCAGATTTTCCTAGAATTAATTTTGGAATAAAAAATCCTAATTCTGCTCCTCGTTTAACTTCATCTAGAACATTATAGTTGATTGTTCTATGTCGATGTGCTTGGGCTAATCCAGCAAAGCTCATTAGATAAGAGGTAGAATAAATATCTGAACCAAAATGTTCTTGAATCTGAACAGGTTGAAACAAAGATAAATGTCTATCTGTTTGATTATCCATTTCTTCAACTTTTAATCCAGAAAGTTGACTGTTAAAACTCTTCATTGAAGGTTCTAATCTTTCTGCATATTCGTCAGAACAATTTCTTTTTTCATTTGGGCTAACAAATTCTTCAAATCTGTTCATTAAAAAATTAAGTTGTCTCCAATTAAGAGTATGAACCATTTTTGTTGGAGTAAACACGCTTGTTATATATCTTGCATTTTCTTGAGCTAACTTGTCGATAGGTCTTTTTCCATCACTACCTTTAATGTATAATTTAGGGAAGTTATCTTCTGGAAATTGATTAGCGATAAGTTCAAAGAATCTAGAATCCCATTTATCATAAAGTTTTCTTTGAGAGGGTTCTAAATCTTTCATCTTAGTGTACCGGGCAGATTTTTCAGAAGTTGCATATTGTTTTTCATTGTTTAATACCATTGCTAAAGCTTTTGGAATTCCCTTAAAATTAAGATTAAATGTCATATGCTCAAAAACGCTATGATGTCCAGAACCAATTAATCTCTCTAACAATTGTTGGTTTGGTTTTTCTGAAAGCAATTCTTGAAAATCCTTTTCAGTGTAGCAAACTCTTGCACATTTAAGAGAGAAGTCTAGCATATTATTCATAATTTCAGTTTTAAATGGAGAATCTTCAACCTCAAGAGCAATTGCTTCTAGAGGAACATTAACAAAACCAGCTGTTGAACCAATTAATTCTATCTTCATAAAATCCATTAACAAATTTTCTTTTTTAAACAAATAGATACTGGAAAATATATTTAGAAAGTTTTATTTGAGAATAAGTTTAGTCTTTCATTTCAATCTTGATATTAACTGACTTTGGAATCTGCATTCTCATTATGTGGTGCAGAACTTTTTCGTTTGCAGGTAAATCAATTAGTCGTCTGTGGATTCTCATTTCAAAATTGTCAAAAGTTGCGCTTCCGCTTCCACATGGAGATTTTCTTGTTGTGATTTTAAGTTTTTTAGTTGGCAGTGGAACTGGTCCAGAAATTGTAATTCCTGATTTTTTTGCAATATCTTTTACGCTATCACAAATATTATTTAACATATTTATGTCTATACTGTTTAGTTTTATTCTTACCTTTGGCATAGAAATTTATGTTCGAATTGGTTTAAAAACCTTTTTATGAAGTATGGCAGGTTTATTCTGATAAAAAGCCTTAAAAATTCTAGTTTACTCAAATTCAAAATGATGGGTGAATTTGTTTCTATTAGTTTGATGTTATTAGTTGTTTTAGCTGTGTCTTTTATTATGAGGTTATTAAAACAGCCTCTTATTATTGGTTATATTTTGTCTGGAATTTTAGCTGGACCTTTATTTTTTGATTTTTTGTCAAGCGGTTCTAGTTTGTCTTTATTTTCTGAGCTTGGAATTGCGTTCTTACTTTTTATTGTGGGATTACATCTTTCTCCAAATGTTATAAAAGAGGTTGGAGGAATTTCACTAATTACTGGAGTTGGACAGGTTGTGTTTACTTCAATTTTTGGATTGTTTATTTGTTTAGGTTTAGGATTTAATTTTGTTTCTTCAATTTATATTGCTGTTGCATTAACTTTCTCCTCGACAATTATAATTATGAAATTACTTTCGGATAAAGATGCTTTAGATAAACTTTATGGAAAGATTTCAATTGGATTCTTACTTGTTCAGGATTTAATTGCAATTGTAATTTTAATTATTGTTTCTTCGCTTTCTAGTGGAGGAAATATTTACAGTTTAATTGGTTCAACTTTAGTTAAGGGAACAATTATTTTTCTTCTTTTTATTCCTCTGAATAAATATGTTCTTTGTAGATTAGATAAGTTCTTTGCGAAATCTCAAGAGCTTTTATTTTTGTTTGCAATTGCATTTGGACTTGGAATGGCTTCGCTGTTTTATTATGTAGGGTTTACAATTGAGGTTGGAGCTTTAATTGCTGGAATTTTACTTTCATATACTCCTTATAGTTATGAGATTAGTTCAAAACTACGACCACTGCGAGATTTTTTTATAATCTCTTTTTTTATAACTCTTGGAAGTCAGATGATTTTTTCAGAAATTTCTGGATTTATTATTCCTGCAATTATTTTGTCTTTGTTTATTTTAATTGGAAACCCGTTAAGTGTTATGATTCTTATGGGAATTTTTGGGTACAGCAAGAAAACAGGGTTTATGGCAGGACTTACTGTTGCGCAAATTTCTGAATTTTCTTTAATTTTGGTTTCAATGGGAGTAAAGTTTGGTCATTTGACAAATGATCTTTTATCTTTTGTTACTGTGATTGGTCTTGTTACTATTGCGGGTTCAACTTATATGATAATGTATTCAGATTATATTTACTCTAAACTTTCAAGATATTTGGGTGTATTTGAAAGAAAGAAAATTAAGGAAGAAAATGTAGTAAATAATAATCACGAATTTATTTTATTTGGAGAGAATAGAATAGGATTTTCAATTATGAATTGTTTTAGGAAACTTAATCGTCCTTATTTAGTTGTGGATTTTAATCCTGAGAGAGTTGCAAAACTTTGTAAATCTGGAACAAATTGTATTTATGGAGATGTTTCTGAAGATAATTTCTTTGATGAATTAAGATTTGAAAATGCAAAATTAGTTGTTTCAACTATTCCAGAGTTTGATGCAAATTTAATGATATTAAAAAGAATTAAGAGAATTAATCCAAATATTGTGGTAGTTGTTACTGGAAGACATATCGCTGATGCTACAAAGTTATACAAACTTGGTGCAGATTATGTTATTTTACCTCACTTTTTAGGAGGAGAATATGTTGCAAGAATGATTGAAGAATCTCTAAATTCTGGAGATATTGTATATAAAAGAGAGAAAGAAAAACAGCTTGGAGATTTAAAGGCTAGATTAAAAGAAGGGCAAGAACATCCAGATATAGAAAAAGGATAGTTATTCTTCTTGTTTTTCTTTTTCTTCTTCGTCGGCAACCCCAAGCACCATAAAGATAAAATCAAATAGTCTTAAGATTATTTCTAAGATTATTATAAATCCTAAATAAGTTGTTATTATTGAAAAAGATTCTGGAATTTGTGCTATTTGTGTCAGTATTCTTTTTAGGTCAAAGAATCCTGATTTTGTAACTGCTGAAGCAAGAAGAGTTAATGGTAAAAGTTTTGCAACGTCTTTTGATAAATCCTCGCTGTAATATGCAGTCATTCTTATTGCTGCAATAATTGTTGCAGAGACAATCAAAATAGCATTTATTGATAATTCTTCTGTTAAGACAATTAGGAAAAATGTGAATATTGCAAACCAAAAAAATATCACTAAGGGTAAAATTATTATATATTCGACAAAATAGAAAACCATTGCAATTATTTTTGAGAAGAATTGGTGTTCGCTCTTGTTATATTTTTTTAGATTTAGGTCAAGGATATTTTTCTTTGCAACAAATCTGTAAAATTTCCAGATAAAAACTGCATAAACTACAATTACTAAAGATAAGAAAAATAATGTTATGAACTTTTGATAGAAAACAGGAAGTGTTGGAAAAAACGAGTTATAGAATGAAATTAATTCGCTACTTATTGAACTAAACACCTCTGACATATTTTGTTTAGGGAGAAGGTATTTTTAAAAGTTTTGAAGATAAAAATCTTTAAATAGAACATTCTTTTAGTTTTTTTATGATTGATATTAATATAATTCGAGAAAATCCTGAACTTGTTAGGGAGAATATTAGAAAAAAGTTTAAGCCTGAAAAATTGGTTTTAGTCGACGAGGTTTTGAAGCTTGATTCTGTTTGGAGAGGACTAAAAAGTGAAGAAGATAATTTGCGAGCCAAAAGAAATAAGGTTTCTAAAGAAATTAGCGAGGCTGTTAAGGCAAAAGATTTGAAGAAAGTTGAGAAATTAAAAAAACAAGCAAAGGAAATTCCAGAAGAAATTGAAGCTTTGGAAATTAAACGAAAAGAACTTGAGGAACAAATTAAACAAATTATGTATAAAATACCGAATATAATTCATTCTTCAGTTCCAATTGGTCACGACGATAAAGAAAATGTTGAATTGAAAAGATATGGGGAACCAAAGGTTCCTAAGTTTGAAATTTTTAATCACGCTGAATTAGCTGAAAAACTTGGTGGAGTTGATTTTGATACTGCAAGAAAAGTTGCTGGAAACGGATTTTATTATTTGAAAGGTGATTTGTCGAGATTACATTATGCAATGTTTAGTTATGCAAGAGAGTTTATGATTAAAGAAGGTTTTGAGTTTGTTATTCCGCCTTTTATGATTAGAAGCGATGTTGTTAGCGGAGTTATGAGCTTTGCAGAGAAAGATGCAATGATGTATAAAATCGAAGGTGAAGATTTGTATTTAATTGGAACAAGTGAACACTCAATGATTGGAATGTTTAAAGATAAGAAATTGAATGGAAAAAATTTTCCGTATACAATGACAAGTTTTTCTCCTTGTTTTAGAAAAGAAGTTGGTTCTCACGGAATGGAAGAAAAAGGGTTTTATCGGGTTCATCAATTTGAAAAACAAGAAATGGTTGTTGTTTGTGAGCCTTTTGAGAGTTATTCTTGGTATGAAAAGATGTTGCAGTTTACTGTTGATGTTTTTAGAGCTTTTAATGTTCCTGTAAGAAAACTTGAATGTTGTTCTGGGGATTTAGCTGACTTGAAAGCTAAAAGTGCTGATGTTGAAGCTTGGAGTCCTAGACAAAAAAAGTATTTTGAGGTTGGTAGTTGCACTAATATGGAAGAAGCTCAAGCTCGAAGATTAAATATTAGATATGAAAAAGGTGGAGAAATCAAATTTGCTCATACTTTAAACAATACTGTTCTTGCTAGCCCTAGAGCTTTAATTGCTTTAATGGAAAATAATCAAAATGAAGATGGAACAATAAATATTCCTGAAGCTTTAAGACCTTATATGGCTGGACAAAAAAAGATTGAAGTTAAAAAATAATTCTTTAGTAACTATTATAAAGAGACAACTTTTTGTCTTGTGATGGGGAAAACAAAATATTCTAAAGAAGATATTAGACTCGCAAAAGATGGAAATCAAGAAGCAATGGACAGAATTTTTAGTTATGCAAGTAAACTAGTTTACAACAGGGCTAAACGATACAAAAAGATGGATGATAGTTTTAGAGAAGATTTAATTCAAGAAGGACTTCTTTGAATAGCCGAAGCCGTAGAAAATTATTCATTTAATCGAAGATTTGCTGTTCATTTGCAAGTAAATATTATAAAGAGTATGAATTCTTATTATGCCTCTCAGGTAAGAGATTCTAAATATTTCTTCTCTGGAGTAAATTTTGGAGGGGATTCAAAAATTCCTATCTTAGATAAAAATATTTTTCCTAGAATTAACGAGGAGAATCCGCTTGAAAAAATAACTAGAAAAGAAATTGGTGAAATTTTATTTGATGTTCTTGATGAAGAAAATAGAGAAGTAATTCTTTCTAGATTTGCATTTTCTGATGGAAGAGATTATAGTCTTAGCGAAGTAGGAAAAAGGTTTAATCTTACAAAAGAAGGAGTAAGACAAAGAGAAGTAAAAGCTCTTGAAAAAATGAGGAAAGAACTTGCAAGAAAAGGTATTTTAAGTTTGGAGTAAGAGATATTTTGTGGAGAAAAGAATTGTTAGAAGAGAAGGAATTTATGCAGAGAAAATTGATTTAGATTTTAAAGATAAAAGTTATTTTAATTTGTGGTATTATTATAAATTGCTTCCATTAAGATGGGAAGAAAATAATTTAGTTTGTGCTGTTGACCAAGAAATTCTATTATGCGATTTAGAGACAAAGATGGCCAAAGCGAAAATTGGTTTTGGGAAAAGAGGAAATATTCGGGCTTTAGGTTTTGATAGAGAAGATATTGGTTTTGCTGCAATGCAACTTTTTGGTTAGTACTGCAAATATCTTTGTTATTTATCTGTTCTTAGAATTATTTAAATAGTACTGGTGTTTTGTTGCAGTACAATTGGAGGTTAAAATGATACATTTAAACGAGGAAAATTTTGAAGAAGAAGTTTTGAATTCGGATTTGCCTGTTGTTATTGACTTTTGGGCTGCTTGGTGTGGTCCGTGTCAAATGATGGGTCCTGTTTTTGAATCGCTTGCAGAAGAATTTAGTTCCAAAGCAAAATTTGCGAAACTTAATGTTACAGACTTCCCAGATATTTCTGGTGAGTTTGGAATTATGGGAATTCCTGCAATTGTTGTTCTAAAAGGCAAAAAAGAAGTTGGAAGAATTGTTGGGTTTAATCCTGAAGATATTCTTCGAGGAAAACTTAACAGAATTTTAGAATGATAGATTTTGCTTGCAAGAAATTTGATTTAGAAGAAGTTATTAAGTGCGGTCTTAGTTTGACTAAGGCTGACTTTTTTATTTTAAAATTTTTAATTAAAAATAATTCTGAGTTTGATAGTCTGAATGTTTCAAAAAAATTAAAAATTGATTTATCTAGTGCTCAAAGATCTTTGAAAAAATTAAGAGAAAAAGGTTTGGTTAAACGAAAACAAATTAATCTTTCTAGCGGAGGTTATGTTTACAAATATTCTTCAAAACCAAAATCTGAAATAAAAGGAATGATTCTTGATATTGTTAAATCTTGGTCTAAAAGAGTTGAGGAAGAACTTGAACTTTGGGCATAGCAAGGTTTAAAAAAGTTACAGAGCAAATATTAATATTGCCTCGGTAGTTTAGTCACCCACTGAATAAGTGAAACCGACCTAATCTTCCAAGTCATATAATGCCTCGGTAGTTTAGTGGCTAGAACACTTGCCTGTCGCGCAGGAGGTCCGAGTTCGATTCTCGGTCGGGGCGTTTGGAAGATTTGTCTCAATCTAAGGGTGTTGGAATATTTCTAAAGAAAGACCATTAATCAGTCACAAACAAGTAGTCGACAAGATTTAAAAATCATCTTCATAAAGACAACAGCGATGGAAAACTTAATTAAGTTAAAGAAGGCTAGCACAACACTCTAACTTAAGACAAAAGTTACGACAAGCCGGTCGGGGCGTAAAGGACTTTTGTGATTTTTGAGGGCGTATCACAAAAATCTTTAATTTTCTTTATAATATTAAAATTCCATTTCAATTCTTAGTTCTACAAGTGAATTAAGATAACGAGAAATTACTCGAAGGTGATGAAAGATTTCTTTTGTTTCTTCATTTTTGCATGTTTTATATTTTTCACTTACAGAGAAATATCTTTTTTGATCAAGTTCTGAAATTTTTTCTACTTTTTCTAAATCATATTTGTAAAACAATTCATAAAATAATTTTATCTGGCTGTTTATTGACTCTCCTATATCTTTTATGTCGCTCCATTCTCCTTCGGAAAAATCATAAACTAAATGATGAGACATTGTTTTGAATTCATCTCCGATTAGTTCTAAGAAATAAATAATTGAAAATAATAATGAGGCTTTTCTTGGTTCTTTGTTTCCTATTTTATTTAGAATTCTAACGCAGTAATCTTGAAATTTGTCGAGGTTAATGTCTACGTCGTGCATTCGCATAAGAATTTTTGGGTTGTTTGTTGTTATTGCTTCAAGAGTTTCTTCTGACATTTGTTCTACAATTAAAAAAACTCTTCTTAGAGAATTATCAAACTCTTTGCTTGAAGGTTCTCCCATTTCTCTTATTAAAACAAAATCTTTTCCATGTTCAATTATTTCAAAACCAATAAAACGGCTAACAAAGCCTTGAATTGCTTCTAAAACTGGTTTTTTCTGGGATTCTCTTTTGTATTTTAGGTCTAATTTATGGGTGCAAAAGAATTTGTAGGGATTTTCAATCATTGATTCTGGTTGAAATTTGATTAAAACTTCATCATATCCTTCTCTATAAACTGCCATTAGATATTTCCAGATTGTTGGAACATCCATGTTTGAAATGTCAATTTCGGCTCTTTTGTTTTCTTGATATTTTTCTGCAGAAATAAATAATCCATTATCTTTTTCATTTATGTTGATTTCTTTACCTGAACTAAGATTAAATCTTTTTACCCAAGCAGAAGGAAGAGTAATTGTAAGTGTGCTGTGTCCCTGTTTTATTATCTTTCTTTTCATAGAAAAAACAGTATTTTGGTATATATAAATCCTTTTTCAATATACTCAATAGTGAAAAAAATGTAGAATATCTCTAAAAAAAGAATATTGGATAAGAATTTAGAGTAACTTTGTGGGATTTCTTTATGGAAACGCAAAAAATACTATTTCCTTTGAAGGTTGAGAACTTTGTTGAAAGGATTGAAGGAGTATTCTTGTCTTATAAGGATTTGATTGGTTATTTAGAGAAACAAGAGAATGTTGGATATAATATTTTAACTGAATCAAAAAAGAGTGGACATCGGTATGCAGATGGAGGAGAATTTGAAGAAATTAATACTTTATTGGACAAAGAGAGAAAACCTGTTTTAATTACAAATTCGTTTGAATATTATAATACTTCCTTAGATGATTCAGAGGATTATTCTTTAAGACGTAAGAAAGATACTTATCTTTTGGCAAAAGAAGATGGTTTAGCTAGGAAAATTTTTGAAGATTTTAAATCAAAAAGAGTTAACCTTAATGGCTCCTGAGTTTTATTGGAAAAACCACGGAAGATATGGTCCTTTTGCACACATTCTGGCAGAAACAAGACAGAGAACTGCAATTTGCTGCGCTTATTATACTTTAGTTAATGCTGTTGGAACATTTATTGGAGCAACTATTGGAGGTCAGATATCGTCGATGGAAATTAATTTCTTTTCTTATGGCCCAATTGTATTTGTTTTTGTTATCTCTGCTGTTTGTAGAATGGTCTTTTATCTAATTATGATTGGAAAACTAAAAGAGGTAAGACCTGTTGAAGAACTTAAATTAAATAACAAAGTTCTTTGGTATTTCAAGCCTGTTTGGAGTATTTTTGGTTTTAACAAAGCTTAAAATCTTGTAAATTATTTATTTTTATGGCATATGATGTAATTTTTATTTTAGGAGAAAGGTATTTAGACCATCCGCTTTGCGGAATTGCTTTACTTAAAAGATTTCTAGAAAAGAACAAATTTTCCGTCGGAATTATTGAATTACCTAAAACAGATAAAGATATTACAAAACTTGGAAAGCCAAATTTGTTTTTTGGAGTAAGTTCAGGTGCAATTGATTCAATGCTTCGAAATTATACTGCTTTAAAAAAAGACAGGTCTTTAGATAAAAATTTGAAGTATAAAAAAGAAGTTCCTGATAGAGCTGTAATTGTTTATTCAAATTGGATTAGGCAACATTTCAAGGATTCAAAAATTGTTATTGGAGGAATTGAAGCCTCATTTAGAAGATTTACTCATTATGATTATTGGCAGGATAGTTTACGTCGGTCAATTCTTTTTGATTCACGAGCAGATATTTTGGCTTACGGCTACGGAGAAAAACAAATTTTAGAGATTGCACAAAGATTAAAAGAAAAAAAAGATTTACTTGGAATTCTTGGAACTTGTATTAGAACAAGGGAACTTCCGTCGGATTTTGTTGAACTTCCAAGTCACGAGGAGGTTTCAAAGTCAAAAGAGAAATTTTGTGATATGCAGAATATATTAGACAATACAAAAAATCTTTCTCAAAAAACTGGGAACTTTTATGTTTTGCAGTATAAATTTCCAGAATATACCCCAAAAGATTTAGATGAATATTATGAAATGCCTTTTTCAAGAAAAATAACTGTAGATTATATGAAAGGTTTTGAGTTCAGTGTTGTAACTCATCGAGGCTGTATTGGGAATTGTAATTTTTGTTCTTTGAAACTTATGTCTAATGGAAAAATTGTTTCAAGGTCAAAAGAATCAATAATTAGAGAGATTACTGCTATAACAAAACTCCCTAGCTTTAAAGGAAATATCGACGACCTTGGAGGTCCTTCTGCAAATATGTATGGAATGGATTGCAATAAATGTAAAAATTCTTGTATTGATTGTAAAAGTTTGAATAAAACAAATTCAAAATATATCGAATTGTTAAGAGAAGTTAAGAAAATTCCTAAAGTAAAGAATGTTTTTATTAGAAGCGGGATTAGATATGACTTGGCAAGTGATGAATTATTAAAAGAATTAAAGCCTCATATTTCTGGAACACTAAAGATTGCACCTGAACATGTAAGTTCTTCTGTTTTGGAGTTAATGAATAAAAACAAAGGAGATTTGGATGAATTTATTAAAAGATTTAAGAAATTAAATTTAGGACAACTGGCATTTTATTTTATGGTAGCACATCCAGGCTCAACAATGACTGATGCAAGAAAACTTGCAGAGAAGATTAAAGAATATGGCAATACAAAATCTGTTCAGGTTTTTACTCCAACTCCAATGACAATTTCTACTTGTATGTATTATACTGGATTAAATCCTAAAACAAAAAAACCAATTTATGTTGCAAGAAGTTACAAAGAGAAAAAAGATCAGAGAAGAATTCTTGGTAATATGTTTAGTGAAGATTAAATTAAAATTAATTATTTTTTTGGAAACAAAAAATTAAACAAAGATAAAAAGCCGATTATATTTAATATCGAAGAAAGATAAGGAATTCTATTAATTGTCTCATCTAAAAAAGAAATAGATACCTCTTTCCATAAAAACCCAGTTACAATTAATAAAGCTAATAAGAGTAAAAAGTAAAAAATACCTTTATTGCTCATCAAATGAGAGGTAACTTTATTTTGAGGTAGAATCTTATTAAAGAAAGAAAGTACTGCCCAATAAATTAGAATAAACCCTAAGATTGCAAGAACCGCAAGAATTATTTCTGGAATTTTTAATTCTCTTATTCCTACATAGAAAAAATTAGTAAATAACGAATAAATTGCCCAAATAAGAGGAAAAGAAAAAAGAATGAATAGAATATTCTTAAATAATCCTTTGTATCCAAAAAGATAAAGTATAATAAATTCTAAGAAAATCATAATTCCAAATAGAATTCCAAAAATGTCTGGATAGTTAGGCATTAAAAATGCAAGACCAAGAGCAAATAATCCTAAGAAAATAAATATGCATCCTTGATAAAGCAAGATATTTTTCATTTTATGCTCTCCTTTCATTTCCCAAAAACTAGATAGCCCCATATAAAAAAATATTAAAAAACCCAGAATCAATTTATCTTTAATTCCTTCTACAAGGAAAAATCCTAGAGCAAAGAGGATTATACCTAAACTTTCATGTATTTCAAAATGTTTCTTTTTCATACGCTATTTACAAATTAATAGTTTATATTTTCTATGTTTCTAAGAAAAGTAAGATTAAATTCTAATTCCGGATTTAGAAAGGTCCTTTACATCTTTTTCGTGTTGATCCATTCTTCCGTTCATTAAGCAATCATAACATGGGTGAACTGTTCCGTCTTTATCTCTAATTCTTCCGCTTCCTTTGCACTTTGGGCATTCTTTTTTTAAATCCATCATAGTAAATTTAATTGTCTTTGATATTTAAGCATTTGTATTACCCATCATCCATTAAATATTTAAATTCTAAGTGATTTTTTTGGTTATGGACTTAAAAGATTTTAAAAAATTAGAGGAAACATTGATTCAAGTTGGTCTTAGAATTGCAAAACGAGGCGAGGGGGCGTTGTTTGTTGTTGGAGAAGTTGAGTATAAACCTCTTGTTAAACAATCTGTTCCTCCGTTTAAAGTCGTTGAGAATCCCAAACTATTAGAAACTCTTGCTTTGATGGATGGAGCTGTGATAATTAACAAAGAAGGATTTTTGGAAGCTTATGGAGTTATGATAAAGAGCACTTCTGTTTTCAAGAACTATGGAACACGACACAGTGCTGCAATTTCTGCTGCAAAAGACGACAATTTTGTTTTAATTATTTCTGAAGAAGACAGAAAATTAAGAATTTTGCAAAAAGGAAAAATGATTATGCAAATTGATGGCTTGCAAAAAGATGTTGAAAAGTCTGTTGATAAAATGGTTGGGGTTTTAGCGTCAGTTGGTGCTGGAACTATTGGAGTTATTGGAACAAGTTTACTTCTTCCAGGATTAGGTTTAGCATTTATCCCTGGAGTTGTTTTGTTTGGTTCTGCTTATTACTTAAGTAAAATAATGCATAAAAGAAGATAATTAATAACTACTAAAAATAATATTTGCGTGAGCCATTTTTTTGTAGAATTCTAAATCAGGATTTAAATTTTTTGAAAGAATAAATACTTTTCCTAATCCTTCCCAAAACATAAACCAACCTGCAGGTTCTCCTAAGATGGTTATATACTTCCAGAGGAAGTTTGAATATTCTGTAGTTAAAGTAACCCCAAACATAATTAATGAACCAATAAAAAACCACATTACTCCTCTATTTTTTATTGATTTTATTTCTTTATGTTTCTCATTAAAGTGCTTTTGGAAATGAGAGATTAATCTTTTCTTTATGGTTCTCTCGTCGTTAGCATTCCTGTGTTTTCCTGGAACAAGAAGCTTTATGTCAATCTCGTGATTAGAGTCTTTATCTCGTGCTGCTCTTCTACATTCTGTTAAAAAATCGTCGGAGAGTGCTCTCTCGGCGTAATTTCTTGGATCAAAGTCAGAGAAGATGTCATTGTAATCATTTAGAATCAACGATATATTTGCTTCTTTAAAATTGGAACTTTCTACCTCTTTCATAGTAAGAAGAGAATTTGAATATATTTAAGTTTATCTTAAAATAAATAATTAGAAAAAGTTATTTAAACTATAATTTCCATAGTCTAGTATGAAAAGAGGGTGCAATGAGAAATCGTTTGTATTACTAAGTATTCTAGGCTATGCACTAATTGTTACAAACATTGTTAATTTTATTGCAAATGGAAATTATATTTGGACAGGAATTAATTTAGTGTTTTTATTCCTGTTTTGGTTTACAATAAATAAAAAGGGAAAAAGTTTAAATA
>Ga0265297_10003312_pt1 | contig 29574 bp, 34 predicted proteins | sample Munlanlwell13791_FD_192502 | JGI IMG/M metagenome (GOLD analysis project Ga0265297, IMG submission 192502) | Leachate microbial communities from a municipal landfill in Southern Ontario, Canada - Leachate well 137-91 | ecosystem: Engineered > Solid waste > Landfill > Unclassified | place...
TCGTGCGGCTCCCTCTTGGGGATGGCGAATCACGATTGCATCGCTGTAGGAATCAGCCATGCGGATGGTGTCTGCAAGACTCTCCCCTTTCTTTTGTGAAGTACCGCTCGGTTCTGCAAACCCGATCACATTTCCTCCGAGCCGGTGCATGGCACTTTCGAAACTCAGTCGTGTGCGTGTACTTGGTTCAAAAAAGAGGGTGGCAAGGATCTGGTGTGTTAAGAGTGTTGTATGTTTTTCTCCTGTTGCGTAGGGAATCATTCGCGTTGTGTACTGAAGAATGTACTCGATTTCCTCTTTGGAAAAATCCTTAATCGAAATAACGTCTCTGTGTTTGAAGTTCATCGGTATCAAAAAGAAACGAATGAGGTGGGTGCTTAATAACCTTTTTAATCAATTTATAAAGAAAATTCAATAAAAACCTGTTCCAGAAGGAAATTTATTAATATTAGAGGCATCTTATACTCTTTGAACACTATGTCTCGAGAGAAAAAATCTCAGGTAGATGATTTGACAAAACTTCGCAGGATCATCGATAACCCGTCAGACCCATCTTTGAAATATCTCATAACAAAAGATGAGACCGCTCTTGAGTCCGTCCGCAGAAGGTTACTTGGAGACCTCTTCGTTACTAAACCATGCAAGGACTACGTTGTCCGCGCAACAGACTCGAACCGATTTCAATACTCAACGGATTCCTTAGAACCACGCGTGACCATCCGTCCGATAAAGCCGCTCCCCAGTGTTTTTGCCTCGCTCCCCCCAATTGAAATGCACGCGCCACTTCCAGAATTTCAACTCGTTCCCCCCACTCCACCACTCACCCTCGCTTCACCACAGATTACCTTTACCGGTGAGGACCTCTTCGAGGTAGAACACATTGAGCAGTGCATCCCTGAATTTTTAGAAATCATCCCCAAGCAATCCTTCCAAGAGCCTCAGAAAGTGGGTCTCACCGTGCATGACCAAGAAACATCTCCTCATGAATCCCGCCTCCCTGAATGGCAACCCGTGAATGAAGAACAAGCAGGAGAATCAAAAGAACCCCCTCAGGCACTACCTCTTGAGGATATCCCAGAATTTGAACGAGTCGATAACACCGTGACCTCGGAAGAACAAAGGTCCTCTGGGGCGGAAACCCTCCTTCAAAAAGAAGAACCAATTGAACCCTCGGTGGTGTTCATCCCGGTAGCCCCACCAGAGCAAGCGAGTCTAGAGTTGACCCGGCAGCAAGAACGTGCAGCGAAAAAGGCACAGAAACAGAAAGAAAGAGACGCCAAGCGACAACAGAAACTTGAAATGAAACGATTAAAAAAGGAGAAACGAGAACAAGAACGAGCGGCGAAACGAGCGGCGAAACAACCCGAAGAATCATCAGCACAAGCAGAGTTTATCAATGTTTCAGAAATACCAGTGATACACGTTGATTATAACAATTTCACTGGAATCAAATGCATCGGTGACACAACCGCTGAACTTCTCTATAAACACGGGTATTTCTCCATTGAAAACCTACGTGATGGGACTGTTGAGGATCTCGCTCAAATCCCAGGGATAAATCGAAGACTTGCCAGACAAATTAAAAAAGAAATCGATGAACAAGTCATCGAAACAGAGACGACTGAGTTTCTTCCTAAAAAACACAAAAAAACCAAGAAAAAAGGAAAGAAAAAAACCGCTCATTCGGCCGAATGGGAACCATCCGTTTCACAGGAGAAACGACAAAAAACACCTTCCCCTCCGATCTGCACATATAAGGAGTACACGTTGTATCGACGAAAAACAAAGAGGCATGATGGAAAGAAATCAAGATTTCATTACTTCGCGAAGAGGAAATCAGATAAAGGCGCCCCCGCGCCACTTCCCGAGGGATATCGCATCGTTGTCAATAAAAAAAACGGAGTCCCGTATCTGAAAAAGAAACGATAGCATCTCTCTGAGAGCTTTTATAAATCCTTTTTCCTATTCTTGACAAGAGAATGTCTATGAATTGGAACGGACCGTTACAGAAAATAAATGATTTTCGTTTTGAAATTCCCTCGAGTTATCAGGGTATTCAGAAAAATCTTCGGATGCAAACCTCTGGAGTCATCTATACGGACAATGGGATGATTGAGCACATACGTATGGATAATGCTCCGGAGCAGGTTGCTAATGTGACGATGCTTCCGGGTATTGTCGGCAAATCACTCGCGATGCCTGATATTCATTGGGGATATGGGTTTCCAATTGGTGGGGTCGCGGCGATGGACGAAGAAACTGGTGTGATTTCACCAGGGGGGGTTGGGTATGATATCAACTGTGGTGTTCGATTGGTACGAACAAACCTCCAAGTGTCAGATGTAGATTCACAAAAGATACAAGCTCTGGTCGATGAGATGTTTATCAACGTTCCCTCAGGTCTCGGTTCGAAGGCAAAGGTTCACCTCAGCAGAAAACAACTTGATGATGTGTTAAAACTCGGGGCGAAATGGGCTATCGAAAATGGGTATGGATGGAGCGAAGATACAGAATATATCGAGGAACATGGCTGTTTAGACTATGCAGATATCTCTCAAGCTTCCCATGAAGCAAAACAGCGTGGGGCTCCTCAGCTTGGCTCTCTTGGCGCAGGGAATCATTTTCTTGAGATACAGAAGGTTGCTGAGATCTATGATGAGCCTGCTGCAAAAGCGTTTGGAATTAAGGGTATCGACCAAGTAATGGTGATGATTCACACGGGGTCTCGAGGGTTTGGTCATCAAGTCTGTACGGATCATCTCCGTGTGTTAGAACAAGCCGTTAAGAAATATAATATCTGGCTTCCAGACCGGCAACTAGCCTGTGCCCCGGTGACTTCGAAGGAAGGACAGGACTATCTAAAAGCAATGGCCTGTGCAGCCAACTTCGCCTGGTGCAACAGACAAATGATTGTCCATTGGGTCCGGGAATCCTTTGAAAAAATCCTTCATCAACGCGCTGAGGATCTGAACATGGGGATCGTCTACGACGTCTGTCATAACATCGCCAAACTCGAGGAACACGAAATCGATGGGATGCGAAGAAAAGTATACGTTCATCGGAAAGGTGCGACTCGCTCGTTCGGCCCAGGGAAAAAAGAGGTTCCATTAAAATATCGGGATATTGGTCAACCTGTTCTCATCCCGGGTGACATGGGGACGGAAAGCTATCTTCTCCATGGGACAAAAAACTCTGAAGAAACATTTGGTTCGACCTGTCATGGAGCCGGAAGAGTCATGTCCAGGACCGAGGCAGTCCATCGCTACCGCGGGGAACAAATCATGAACGACTTGAAGAAGAAAGGGATCTATGCACATCCCGCAAGCTGGAAAGTCATGGCTGAGGAAGCACCCGATGCATACAAGGATGTCAGTGAAGTCGTCAATGTCACCCATGGCGCTGGTATTTCTCTCAAAGTTGCCAAGCTCTTGCCCTTGGGTGTTGTCAAAGGCTAGGTACGTTTTTGTGGCATTTTTTCAACCAATTAGTTTTAAATGCTTTGGAAGTATTACAGTGTAAAATACATGGTGATGCATTTGGAAGACGTTCAGATCGTAGATTTTGAAGAGATGAATTTGACAAATGGAGCTGTTATCGCAGGGTTTCCATCGATAGGTTTGGTAAGTACGATTGTTGCCAATTACATGATCGATGCACTAGGATTAAAACAAATTGGGGCAATGGAATCACCACATTTTCCGACTCTTTCTGTGGTCCATACCGGTGAACCTCTTGCCCCTGTTCGAATCTATGGCGGTACATTAGCAAATGGGCAAAAACTTGCGGTCTTTGTCTCTGAATTTAAACCAAAACCGAATTTGATTAACTCGTTGTCAAACGCAATCATGGTTTGGTCAAAGAATAAAGGTTGTAGGCTTTTGATTTCACCGGAAGGAATGGTTGTTGAAGGCAAATCCGCTGAGGATGAAATGATTGTCGATGCCTATGCCATTGGATCAACAGAGAACGCCCGTGCAACCCTTGTGGCGAAAAACATCCCGCAGTTCAAGAACGGAATTATCGCTGGTGTCTCCGGGGTTTTATTAAATAAAGGAAAACATGAGAAATTTGATGTGATTTCGATTCTTGCCGAAGCACACCCGAATTACCCTGATGCGCGTGCTGCTGCCTCTGCCATTAACGTCATCGCCCTTGTGATTGGTATTGATATCAATGTCGGCCCGTTGTATGATGAGGCAGAACGGATTGAAAAACAACTCCAACGCTTCCATAAACAAGCTAAACCGATCGTTTCTGGCGCAAGTCAGATACCACAACCAGAGATGTACGGGTAAACAGTTCATATCCGCTACTCTCCTCTTTTTTTTCTCCCTAACTTTTAAAAAGGCTCTTGAGTTATTTCAAGTGTTCCTATGCAGAAGATTCCTAAGAGTCATCCCCGGTATCATTCCTTAATGACAAGAGAATTGATTGCTCAGGGGATGAAACAGGGGATTGTTCACGAGACCGGCTTGATTGCTCATGGGCGGGGGGAAGCTTTTGACTATTTGTTGGGTGAAACAACCATTCCGCTTGCGGACAATGCGGAAAAAGTCGCAGCTGCTGCTTTGTTATGCGCAAAAAACCCGGTGATTTCTCTCAATGGAAATGTCACTGCGTTAGCTGCAGATGCCTGTATTTCGCTTGCGAAGCGTATTCCAGCAGCACTCGAAGTGAATCTTTTTCATCGTACCCCTGAACGCGTCGAGAAAATCGCTGCGTTGCTCCGTAAAAAAGGTGTGAAAACTCTCTATGGTGTTCATCCAGATGCAAGGATACCCGGGCTGGAATCAGATCGTGCCCTCTGTGAGAAAAAAGGAATTTTTACTGCTGATGTTGTGCTGGTTCCTCTCGAGGATGGTGATCGTTGTCAAGCGCTTCAACAGATGGGAAAGACCGTGATTGCGATTGATTTAAACCCCTTATCACGGACGGCACAAGCCGCGACCATCACCATCGTTGATAATGTCACCCGGGCTGTTCCAAGGATTGAGGATTGGGTTGTAAGTTTTAAGCACTCACGACAATCTCATCTAAAGAAACTCGTCTCTACCTGGGATAATTCAAGAAATCTTCAACAGGTATTGTCTTTTCTTTCAAAAAGACTAAATTCCTTGTCTTAATACGGGTGTCGTATGTATCGAAGTCATTATTCAAAAGAAATCTCACAAAAGGAGTATAACTCCTCGGTGACTGTTGCTGGATGGGTGGAGGATATCCGAAATCTTGGTTCCATTGCCTTTCTGATTCTCCGTGATAAAAAAGGCACGTTACAATTGACGATTCTAAAAAAGAAAACTCCAGAGCTTTTTGACCGATTCATTGCGTTACCAAGGGAGTCTGTCATTTCTGTTCGAGGTCTCTGCAAGCAAAATGAAAAGGTTCGCAATGGTTATGAAATCCTTCCTGAATCGTTAGATGTTCTTTCCGTTGCTGAAACTCCTTTACCACTTGGAGTTGTCGACAAAGTAGAGGCTGATTTTGATACACGGCTCGATAATCGGATTATTGATTTGCGAAAACCAGAGACGCAGGCTATCTTTAAGATTCGCACTGCCGTTCTTGCTGCAGCGCATGAGTATCTGCGATCCCAGCAGTTCCTTGAAGTGCACACCCCGAAGATTATCGCAAGTTCTTCAGAGGGTGGCACTGATATGTTTAAACTTCATTATTTTGAAAAAGAGGCGTTCCTTGCACAGTCTCCTCAACTCTACAAGCAAAGTTTGATGGCCACCGGTCTTGACCGGGTCTATGAAATCGCATGGTATTTCCGTGCGGAGGAACACAATACCCGGCGGCATTTGAATGAATCCACTGCAGTTGATATCGAGATGGCGTATATAACAGATGAAAACGACGTGATGAACATACTTGAGCATCTGGTACATGCGATGTGGAAGCGTGCAAGTGAATGTACCCAAGAACTTGAAATTCTTAAAAAAACAATAACCGTGCCAAAATTACCATTCGCCAGGCTTACGTATGATACTGTGGTCAATACAATTCAACAGCAGCACTCTCCCATTCAATGGGGAATGGACCTCAGTACTGAAGATGAGCGGCTGCTTGGGGACATCATGAAAAAGGATGGAATAGATTTTTACTTTATCACCAAATACCCGTTGGAATCAAAACCATTTTATACCATGCCTGAGACGGAGAAATATTCCCGTAGTTTTGATTTGGAATGCAAAGGTGTTGAGATTTCCTCCGGGAGCCAACGAATTCATGATGTTGCATTGTTATTAGAGCGATTGAAAGCGTGTGGTCTTGACCCAAAGGATTTCGATGCGTATCTCAAGGCCTTCCGCTATGGGATGCCGCCACATGGTGGATTTGGGTTTGGTATTGAACGGTTTTTAATGGAGCTTTTAGATTTGAATAACATCCGGGAATGTATTTTATTCCCCCGAGATCGAACACGACTCACACCCTAACTCTGCCTTTCAAAAAGTTTTTTTTTTTTTTTACTAACCGATATCCATCATCATTTTATAGCACTAATTCGTTTAACCTATTGGTCTTTGCTCGTACAAAATAATGGACTATGCATCAAGGGTATGATGGGTGCCCTCGTTATACTTTATTAAGGCAATTTACGTGAAATATCGACGTATGTTTAATTGCACATCCTATTAGTATTGGATATAAAAAAGAGTGAAGTGATGTGAAAATGTTGATAGAAGAACCCCTAGAGTCATTAACGCAGATACAAGGTTCGGTGAAAGCGGTAACGTTACAAACCGATAAAATCTACATTGAGATGCAAAAGACTCACAATGGTATAGCTCTCGTGGAAGAAGAAATGGAAAAAATGGGGTTTCCTTTTCGGTATAGCACACTAAAATCTCCTACTGATTTAGTCCCCTTATCCGTTCGTATTGCATCCCTTTTAGCCATAAAAAAAGTATTTCATCTACAAGACGAACAGATTAGTGAGATAGGTCGTTTAGCGACGAAAAGTTCTTTCTTTACAAAACTGGTTTTACGATATTTAGTAAGCATGAAGAAGATGGCAAACGAGATACCTCGGCATTGGCAGAGACACTTCACCATCGGATTTATGGATCCCTGTGAGCTGCATGAAGATGAACGTTTTTTAATTGTTCGGTTAAAAGAGTTCAACACCCATGCAATATTTTGCACGTATCTTTCAGGATATATCGCTGGCATGATTGAATTAATCGGAAATTATTCGAATATCACTGTTCAAGAATCGAAATGTCAACTGAGAGGAGATGAATATCATGAGTTCAGGGTAACCTGGACGTAATACGATAGTCAAAATTGAAGACGATGGTTGAAAAAGAAAGAATTGAAAAATCTCTGAACATCGAGGTCGTTTCTGCAGATCTGAATGATTTAGAGAGGTACATCGAAGATTTAACTAATTTTATTCCGCTTCCTTTTGTTACCCTTAATCCAGCGTTGAAGATAATCGATATGAATACGTCATTTCTTGTTACCACGGGTTATGCGCAGTATGAGCTTTTAAGTACGACAATCGATGTATTATTCAAAAATAAACAAGATCTAGACAACATTATAACAAAAACGCATGATGCTGGTATCATAAAAAATTATGAAACAATCATCTCGACAAAAGAGAAAAAAGAGATTCCTGTTTCAGTTACCTGTGTAACGCGGACAGATGAAAAAGGCAGTTTTATTGGATATTTTATCGCCTTTATAGATGTCACTGATCTGAAACAAGTTGAACTATCCCTGCAGGAAAAACTTGAGAAATTACAAAAAAGCGAACTTGCGACCCTGAACATCATGGACGATTTACAACATACAATCCAAGCCTTGACAATAGCAGAAACAAAAATCACTGAGAAAAATAAGGATCTTCAAAAAATAAATACCGAATTGATGTTAACGAGAGAAGAACTCACTATCTTAAACAGAGATCTTGAAAAAAAAGTCAAAGAACGGACCGCTGATGTTGAAAAACTTCTAAAACAGAAAGATGAATTCATCGATCAACTTGGTCACGACCTAAAAACACCTTTGACACCCCTTATCATTTTACTGCCGATTATCAAGGAGCGAGAACAGGATCCTCAATTAACAGAGCTTCTTGAGGTAATTTCTAATAATCTCTATTACATGAAAAATCTTGTGATAAAAACATTGACTCTCGCTCAGTTGAATACCCCAAATTCAACACTATCCGTCCAAGCTACTAATCTCTTCGAATACATTCAAGATATTCTTGATATGGATAGACCCCTCTTTGAGGGAAAACAGGTGGTCCTTGAGAATAATATACCCAAGGATACCATGGTTCAAGTCGATGTAATACAAATAAAGGAAGTGTTCGACAATCTCATTTCGAATGCCGTGAAATATTCACAAGGCAATGATGTAACACTAACTTTTGAAGCAAAAAAACAGGATAATATGGTACTTATCTCTGTCAAAGACTCAGGAATTGGTCTGGAGCCTCATCAAATTCAGCATGTTTTCGATGAATTTTATAAAGCTGATTCTTCCCGGCATGATCTTGAATCAACGGGGCTTGGTCTTTCTATTTGTAAAAGAATCGTGGAACAACACGGTGGCAAGATATGGGTTGAAAGCCTCGGGAAAGGGCAAGGCTCAACGTTTTTGTTCACCTTGAAATCTTCATAATACTCTGCAATGCAAATCCTAATGAAGGAAAAACGAATACAGTGTCTTGAGGGCGTGGTAAGATGAAGACGATATTAGTCGTAGATGATAACCCTGATGTTCTCACATCTCTTAAAGTAGGGTTGGAAGAGGTCTCTGGAGACTATCAAATACTTATGGCAGAAGATGGAAAGAAATGTCTGGAAATGTTAAAAAATAATACCAAACCTGATATAATCCTCCTTGATATTATGATGCCTCAAATGAGCGGATGGGAAGTGTTCGATCGAATAAAAGAAAACCCTTCTTGGAAGACGATCCCTGTTGTATTTTTGACTGCCCGGACTGATAGAACTGCAAAAAACGCCGGGAGTTTCTTAGGTGATGATTACATTGAAAAGCCATTCAATATCAGCGATCTTAAAAAACGAATTGAAATTCTATTGAACAACAACAATTCTTTCTAATAATTCGTCAATTAAAAAATTGGAGACGGGATTCAATGGGATGTACCTAATATCAAGATTAAACAAGAACATGCATTGAATTTTTTCCACGAGTCATTCAACATTCTGATTTTATGATTTGTGAATCTGAAGCATATCATTCTTGTTTAGCAACCGTTGTCTTACAAAAAAATTTCAGATGTAAATACCAAAATCATTGTCTTGAGATGATGGTACAAGACGCTCCTTGGATGTTACAATTTTACATTCAAGATGAAAAAATAAAAAAATTTTTCAGAGGAATAATTGACACCTATTGTTCATCGATACAGAATCATGTTCTCAATGCGAAGACTAAGTTGTTGGAACAGGGGATCATACCTCCTGTTGAACTGATGCCAGATGAACGGAAATTACGATTTCGAGATATTTTATTTGAAAAAGAATTGACCATTGAGTAAAGAGGTATTCTTGCGTATCTAGGGTCGTCCTCCCAGTTAATAAATCTAATACTCTCAGCTCTTATTGTGTCAATATTATGAAAATATGTGATAGGTTTCATCAATTATTTTAAATACCGGCAGATGGTAATAAGGGAGGAAAAAATATCTATGAAAGATACACCATCCTCAATATTTCAATTATACTAACCTAGAGATGCAGTGTGTTGAAAATGTATAAAATATTTGTACAAGGTGTCGTTCAGGGAGTCGGATTTCGCCCATATATCTACCGAAAAGCAAAAGAGCATTGCCTTGTCGGTTCAGTAAAAAACATTGGCAATGGCGTCGAAATTATTATTAACGATAAGGATTTCTTAGACAAACTCGTTGATCTTCCTCCGTTAGCAAAAATTTCACATTCGACAGTAAAAAAAATCAGGGGAAAAAAACAGTATATTGATTTTTCAATACTTACCAGCACGACCTCTCCAGGGGAAACCGAGCTTCCGGCAGATAGCTTCCTCTGTCCTGATTGCGTTCAAGAGCTTAGAGATAAAAGAAACCGGCGCCATCACTATTATTTCATTACCTGTACTAATTGTGGGCCCCGATTCACGATGATTGAAGACTACCCATATGATCGACCATTTACCTCGATGCATCAATTCGAGATGTGTCCCCAATGTCAAAGAGAGTACATCGATCCTCTGAATAGAAGATATCATGCACAAACAATCGCTTGTAAACATTGTGGTCCGAAATTACGTCTTCTTAGAGATACACAGGATATCAGTGGGAGATCTGATATTGAAACAATACAAAAGGCTACGAAGCTGATTACATCTGGCGAAATCGTGTCAATAAAAGGAGTCGGGGGATTTCATACGACCTCGCTCTGTGATGATGAAAATGTCTTGAAAATACGGAAGTTATTTCATCGTCCCCATAAACCATATGCCATTCTTGCGAAGGATGTGCAAATGGTTGAAACGTTTGCGTATATCTCTCAGAAGGAAATTGAATTGTTGGAAAGTCCACAACGACCTATTGTGGTGCTGAAAAAGAAAAAAAAGCATATGTTCCGGGTCGCTTCTGAGTTAGATACCATCGGTGTGATGTTACCCTATACCGCATTGCATTATCTAATGTTTGAGTTTCTCAACGAGCCGCTTGTGATGACCTCGAGCAATTCACCAGGAGACCCTATATCGACGACAGAAAAGACAGGTAGGTATTTCTTGACCCATGAACGGAAGATTGTCAATCGCTGTGATGATTCTGTCGTCAAGATCATTCAAAATACACCGTTTTTCCTTAGACGCTCACGCGGATATACCCCCCTTCCTGTGCTGCTGCCCATAAGATGTCAGGATACCATTGCGTTAGGTGCGGAATTAAATAATGTCATTTGTACGGTAAAAAAGAATAAATGTTATCTTTCTCAATATATCGGTGATACATCACAGTATGATACTGATATTTTTTTAAAAGAGGCTACGATGAACTTCATTCGTCTTACTCGGTTGAAACCACGAATTATCGCCTGTGATCTGCATCCGAACTACAATTCAACAATTTTTGCACAGGAACTAGCGAAAAAGTATCATGCGAAGCTGAAGCAGATTCAACATCATAAAGCACATATTGCTAGTGTTGCAGCAGAGTATGGTTTGACTGATTATGTCGGAATCGCGATGGATGGTCTTGGATTTGGTGAGGATGGAGCATTATGGGGTGGGGAAGTATTTTCGGTGCGAAACGGTATGAGATTTACACGAGTGGGTCATCTTGAGGAACAACCACAGTTGGGCGGGGACTCTGCAACGATATATCCAAAGAAAATGTTATTTGGTATTCTTTCCAAACTGTTGAATGAAAAAGAACTGCTAAGATTACATTTATTTAATAAAAACGAGAGTAAAATATATCTTACCATGCTACAGAAAAATTTGAACATCCAACGTACGACAAGTACCGGGAGGATTCTTGATGCGGTTTCAGCGTTGTTAGGTTTCTGCGAGGAAAGAACTTACGACGGGAGACCGGCGATGCTTCTTGAAAGTAGGGCGACAACACCTTTGAAGCTTGAGCCAGTTTTTTCTAAAGAAAATGGACAGATGATTCTTCTGACAACCCCGTTATTTGATTTTCTTCTTCGTAATAAAGAAAAAAAAGAAAAACTCGCAGCAACTGCTCAGATGTATCTTGCCAGCGGGTTGTATATGATTGCAGAAAAAGCAGTAAAACGAAAAAAAACCCCTTTTGTGTTTTCAGGGGGTGTTGCATATAATCGAATGATCTCTGGTTTTATGCTTCAGCATCATGTTCTTGTCAATCGGGGCGTACCATCAGGGGATGGCGGCATCTGTTATGGCCAGGCTTATTTAGCGAATATGGAGCAAGGAGATTGACTCAGCGGTCATATTGCGTTGTTTCTGTTTTTACATCTCTTTCGTATTAGTGTTGTATCTTAGTTATCGTCAATTGTCCGTGTTTTACACCTTTGAGTGCCTTGATGTTTTCTGAAAATTTTTTCACACGACTCAGCTGTCCTCGTATGACTACGATCTCCAAACAGGTGCGTTCGTCGACATGGACGTGGGTTGTAAAGGATATTTCCGCATGGTGATGATGCTGGAGGTGAAGTAATTTGTTGGTCACGTCTCCAACGTCATGGTCATAAATAATGGTGAGTGTGCCGATGACCTCGCCTTCTTCTCCTTTGATTCCTGATTCTATGATTTCTTTTCGTACGAGATCTCTGATAGCTTCAGATCGGTTTGTATAGCCTCGTTTTTTTATTAATGCATCAAATTTGCTCAGCAGTTGTGGTTCGAATGATACTCCTACTCGTTCGACAGGCATTCTTACACGTCCAACACAAAATCGTAGTACTATTATAAGAAAGCTGCTGCGAATCTTCACTATTTTTTTTCTATAAATGATGAAATCTACCTATTGGTTTTCTTTTTTGTTAACGATTTTACTTCAATAACGTAGCACGATTTTTTCATTTTTGTTACCATAATTCTTATATATCGTTGATTGCATTTCGGAATTAACCTCTAAATCATTTGAGGAGTAGGAAATGTGGCTTATCACGACACTCATTGCAGCAATTTGCGCAACAATTCTATGGTATGTAACACCAAAACTCTATAGGTTAGATTTACTCAGTTTAATGCTATGGGGCGCAGCCTTCATGATTCTCGTTGATCACGTGGTAGGGTATGAAGGCGGGTCCTTCTTTGAAATGGAAACAGGAGGGCTTATCACCAGTGGTCCCCTGCTCGGTTTTGTAATGTTATTCCCTGTGTTTATACTATGGATCATTGTTGTTGTTATTAAAAAACCAAAAGAAACTATTGAAAGGAGGTAGAACATGGCGTGTTTTGTAGTACCACTGGCGACAGGGGTCGTCACAACCATATTTAGGAAAAAAATCCCAGCAGCTCTCAAAATCAGCTGGTTGAACATTATGCTCTGGGGTGGAGTAGCAATGCTTGTCATTGAACATATTGCACACGGAGAAGTCGTCTTATACCCTCCGTTCTTGACTGCGATGCAGAACCCTGCTGCGATACCAGCTATGGTTGAAGAGATGGTCACGATCGGAGGCACCATGACAATAGCCATTGTGGTTGTCTGGGCTGTCTTGGTGGCAATCTCATCGAGGATGTCGATTAGGTCAAAGCAGCTAGAATAATCCAATCTCTCCGCTTTTTTCTTTTCTTTTTATTTATCCTATGAGAAATATTGTATAAAAATAAAGATCTGGTTTTTCTTCTTCCTAAATGTATGTAAATAGCTATTAATAGCGGATAGTAAATCCGTAGTAGTTAGCGGTTTCGGCCTCTGAGGTAAAACATGGAAGTTTTTCCTCCCGAACTATCAGGATAAAATAAGGGAAAATCATGGAAGATAACGCGCCCCCTTCCCCCCTCTTACGAAGAATTACAACAAAAATTATTGGTCGCCCTCGAAACATCAATGATCCGTCGATTTTTCATAAATTATCGTTAATCGCGTTGCTTTCTTGGATTGGCCTTGGGGCGGATGGTCTGTCCTCCTCTTCGTATGGTCCTGAAGAAGCATTTAAAGCAATTGCAGGACATACGTATCTTGCAATTTTTTTAGCGATTGCAACTGCGATTACTGTTTTTGTGATATCGTATACCTATTCAAAAATCATCGAACAATTTCCTCATGGTGGTGGAGGATATATTGTTGCGACACATACACTGGGAAGCAGCGCTGGGGTGGTTTCTGGATCTGCGTTACTCATCGATTATATTCTGACAATCACGGTCTCCATTGCTGCTTGCGGAGATGCAATCTTTAGCTTTTTACCCTTGGAATATCATCAATACAGCATCGTATTCAAAATTTCTTTGATTTTTATTTTGATTCTGTTAAATCTCCGCGGGGTGAAAGAATCTGTCGCAATCCTGAGCCCTATCTTTCTGCTTTTTATCGTGACTCATGTCGTGCTGCTCGGATATGGAATTGGGAGTCAAGCACCAATCATTGGGACACGCATTACTCAAGTTTCAACAGGCCTGAATGTCGATTTACAAACGATAGGTTTACTGGGCATTCTATCGATTTTCCTTCGTGCATTCTCTCTGGGTAGTGGGACCTATACCGGGATTGAAGCAGTTTCCAATGGTCTTCCTGTGATGAGAGAGCCGAAAGTAAAAACCGGTAAACGTACCATGTTGTATATGGCAGTGTCCCTGTCGTTGGTTGCTGGTGGTCTTTTTATCTGTTATTATTTCCTGAACATTCAGCATGTTCAAGGTCAAACATTAAACGCTGTTCTTGCCACAAGCCTTTTTGGTGGATGGCCTGGGGGGATATTGTTTGCAGCGGTCATTATCTTCTCTGAAGGATTGCTCTTATTTGTGGCTGCTCAGACCGGGTTTATCGATGGACCCCGAGTGATGGCGAATATGGCGGTTGACTCTTGGTTTCCGAAAAAATTCTCTGCGTTATCAGAACGACTGACGATGCGAAACGGGGTGTGGGTCATGGGGTTAGCGGCGTTACTCTTGATGATTGGAACGAATGGTTCCATTTCTTTTCTCGTAATTATGTACGCGATTAATGTGTTTCTGACCTTCTCACTCTCACAAGTAGGCATGGCAAAATTTACTATACAAAATAGGAAAAAGAAAGAGCATTGGAAACGATATTTTCTCATCTTCGTCATCGGGTTTATTCTGTGTTTTACCATCCTCCTCATCACCGTGTACGAAAAAATTAGTGAAGGCGGGTGGCTGACGTTGTTTATCACCTTGACGGTGATTATCATTTGTTATTTGATACGTGGTCATTATCAGAAAATCAAAAAAGCGATGAAGAAATTCGACGAGGTCTTGCTGTTATCAAGCATTCATCTTGTTGGACATCCAAATACAAAACCGGTCAATCCAAAACACATGACCGCCGTGATCCTTGTGACCGGATACAATGGTTATGGAGTGAACACGTTTTTATCACTCATCAGAAGTTTTCCCGGATTGTATAAGAACATTATTTTTGTTTCGATCGCAGAGATTGACTCAGGGTCATTCAAAGGTGCTGAGGAAATCGAAGCACTGAAAACATCGGTACAAAGTTCATTACTGAAATACGTCATCCTCGCTCAGAGACTTGGGTTCTGCGCTGATTACCGTATGGATGTTGGAACCGATGTCGTTGAGACCGCGAGCCATCTGTGCGAGTCCATTGCAGAGGAGTTTCCGAAAGTGATGTTTTTTACAGCAAAACTTGTGTTTCGACATGAGACAATCTTTCATAAAATTCTTCACAATGAAACCGCATTTTCCGTGCAGCGGAGATTACAATGGAAAGGTTTGCCGGTTGTTGTTTTGCCTGTTCGTATTGACATTTAAGAAAAAATATTTTGAAACAAGTTGATTTTTTTTTTGAAAAGAACAAAACCTTTTTAATCATGTACGTGATATGAATTCTTAAAATGCAAAAAGGAGGAGAGATGACAATGCCAGCAAAAAAAGCAAAAAAAGCAAAGAAAAAAACTGTCAAAAAGAAGAAGAAATAAGATCAGTGTACATAAATTATTTTTCATCTTTTACAGATAGTAACTGTTTCTTCTTCAACATTTTTTTCTTCAATATTTTTTTTTTTTTTAAAAAAGAAAAAAACGATGGTTTTTTTCACTTAAAAAATCATGATGCTTTTACATAATTACACATGACTTTGTACTTTGATCGACAACTGAGAGATAGCGTTCATACATAGCAATCAAAAACGCAATAGTCACAGAAGTTATTTTTTATTCTTTTGAAACACGACTTTTCCATAGTGCATCATATTTGGTTCTTGTCCCCAGACAATTTCAAATTCATAAGCGTTCGGAGCATTGATGATTTTTCCATTATTTGTAATGATTTTTTTCATCAGAAATAAAATGTTTTTATCAGGCGGTCGAAAACAGATCTTTGAGTAAGAATAACGTATTTCTTTTTCATATACATTAATCGGCAAGGACTTCCATTTATTGTACGTCGACAGAGGATTCAATCCGTTCGATGGTCTTTTGGAGGAACAAATCGTCATTGATTGTGACTCGTATCGCTTTTTGAGGGCACTGGTCTGCACACCGTCCACAGCCTCGACAGTCTTCACTGATTCTCGCCTGTCCCTGTTCTATACGTATGGCACGGACGAAACAGACCTCTACGCATGTTCCGCATCCTGTGCACTTCTCGGTCACGGTAACCTCAACGCCAGGCATTCGTTTTACTTTGGCGCTGATCTGCGGGTCAAGGTCCGGCAGCATCTTCCAAAGACAGCAGCAGTTGCAGCAATTACAGATCGTCAACAGCTTTCCATCGGAGCCGACCCCCAACCAGGTTTCATCGATTTTATCTCTTCCAATTAAATGAATCAGACCTTCTGCTCGACATTTCTGTACGTATGCTACTGCTTCCTCAACAGTCGCTTCTTTTCCGAACTCCGGGTTGATGCCTCGTGCTGCTTCTCCTAAAAAGAGGCACCCATACTCTACGGGATGGTTTTTACACTGGTTCGCCTCACGACATAAACAAAAATTCATGATAAATCGATAATGTGTTTTTCGAATAAAATATTCGACAACTTCCGATGGTAGGACGATGTTGTCCGGTGGTTGAATCGATTTCTCAAGATTGATTTCAACAACAGACTCTTTTGGAAGTACCGTGAGGTGTGTCTGTTTAAAGAACATTCTGTCAACAAGCCCTTTCATGAAAGGAACGCGTGTGACTTTTGCAGCGAAGAATCGGTAAGGGAACATTTTTTCAAGAAAAACGACAAACCGACGTGTTGGTCTCATAGTCCTGCTTACTGATATGATGCCAGATAATAAGAGTATCGATTTCATAAAATTCTCCTATATTAACTGGTGGGGTACATTTTTATGTAGGGCGGTAATAACAATATGTACGAGAGGGAGTGAAAGGATTGGTCATATGCAAATTTTTAGAACGGTATCGCGTCCCTGTCTTAATTTATGATGGAGAGGAGTACATCGAAAGTGAGCGATGCCGGTTAGGAAATGAAATACCCTTAGGTGGTTGTGTCACGCATTGCCCTGACTATGAACCAGGGGAATAAAAATCAATAGATGGGGTGGAATCACAACCCGAAATATAAATCTCTTTTCTTTGTTTGAGTGAGTCTATTATTCTGTCAATTTCCTTACTCGTAGAAACCTATGCATCTTTTTTCACTTCAAGCAGGAATATTGCTGCAGCTATTGTACACAATGCAAAAACGAAATCAAAACCAGGAGTTACGTTATTACTAAGATTTTCTTGGTCATCAATTCTCAGGTTGAAAAAAGCGGGTTCCGAATTGAGCCATGTTCCATTTTCTTTGATAGCGATAGAATATTTACACTGTGTTGCCTGTTCATGAAGTAACGTAATCGATGTCTGGTACACGCCGTTGATCTCATTCATTGATTCGTTCCACTTCTCGACAAAACACATATCCTCTCGACATTCCTGAAAAATGAGCCGGGCATCTTCGATATTTGATACATTATCGATTGTGACCATAAAGGTAATTGTTGAGAGGGGAAGAGGGTCTACCGGTTCGATGGTAATATCGATAATGGTTGAATCAGCAGGAACATTAATTGAAAAAAACAAAGAACAAAGAAAAATGATTAAAAGAAAAAATTTAGTAAAATATCTCATCTCACAAACCTTCATTATTCACCATTTATCACCAGAAGGTAATGCCCCAAAATCGTATCGCCATAATGATACCAATAACGATGATAATAATACCAAATATCCTCTGCATCCATTTTCCTGCACTGACATACTTGTTCCCAAGTCTTCCCCGGACCGTCGTGGTTACTGCACACAGAGGAATAATCGGAATGCCATGGCCAAGGCCAAAGACAAACAACAGTAAGCCACCCATAAGAATCGAAAAATCCTGAGCAAGGATAAGAATAAACACCGGCATCATCAAACCTAGAGCACAAGGTGCCCATCCAACAGCGAACAATATACCCAGAAAGAAAGCACCCAGATAAATGGATTTCTTACTCAGCTTGAAAAACATGTTTTGTCCTTTTTCAATCACCTGAGAACCTGATTCTCTTTGCTGTTGAAATTTGATAAGTTCCTTTAATGGTTTAAAAACATTCACACCAAGGATGATAAGGATAATACCTGCGATGAGGAAAAACAACGCAGATGCTTCAACGAAGAATCCTATTGATGAGAGAACCAACCCAAAAGCAAAGAACACCAGCGCCATCCCTAAGGTAAACACCATTCCAACCCAAACACCTTGGAACGAAAATTTTTTCACGCTTTTCTCAGAACCTTGCTGCAGAGAACCGACATAGGAAATCATTGCGACCAATAGAGCAAGAGAACAAGGGGTTACCGCAGTAAGGACCCCGAGAAGAAAGATGCCGATAAACGTAATGCTCTCATCGTAGATATTACCTTTGAACCCCCCCCATCGCCCCTCCTGTATCTCCTGGACGTCGGAAGCAAGCGATTCAACACTCTGTATCCCATCGATAGGACCTTTCCCCATACAGTACACATGATAGACACCAACAATACTTTGGTTCATATCGATTAGCACAAGACCGGGATTGGAAAACGCTCCATCAACCGTCCAATACTTCTGATACAGATTAGCAATAGGAAACGGATTGAAATCCTCAACCCAATGCCAACGAATATTCACATTAAAATCTCGTTCCGCCATCTCCTTTCCCGTGACGGAGTAGGGATTCTTCCTGATGTTAATGGTGATAACCGTAGCATTCTGATTAGAATCGGAGAGTTTTTCCAGTTCAACGATCTGCCCTTTCATCTCCTTAAGACATTCAATGCATACCGGCTCTTCAAGCTGTGTGAAATGAAGAATAACAACAGTACCTATATAATCGCTTAAAGAAAACTCTTGACCGTTTTCATCAACAGCAGTGAAAGCAGGCGCAGGGATGACTTCAGTGTTTTCCGCCTGCGATACTGGGAAGAATGAAGCTATTGTTATGAAAATCAAGGTTAATAATAAAAGATTTTGAATTCTCTTTCTCATTCAATCAATCTCCGCTGTTCCTCTGATGGTAATAGATTGCGTCTTTCATCCAGTCCTCGATATCGGATTCTTCCATGTCGCCTTCCCACGCATGCCAACCGTACTCTACCTGACCATCTTTTTCAATGAGGGTGAAAATCCCTGTTAGTGCGATATAATGAGGAGCGCCATCTGGGTCGTAAATAAGCGAATCATATCCTTTCATCTCAATATCGCCACCAAGGTCGATATCTAAATCATAAAAAACCACACTGTCCTGGTATTTCTCTGCCAATGCGATAACTCTCTGCGCTTGAGGGTCACACCAAGTACATGTATGCCGATGGACGACAAATACAACAGGTTTGTATTGTAAACTGTCAATCATCCATTGCGGATGAGTTATAGCCCCATCAAGGGGATGATCTATCCAGAAACCATTGTCACCGGTACCAAGAGAATGAACCGGTGAAAACGACTCTATCCATGATGAGCCATTAGAATGATTCCCATTACTATTTGGGTTATTAGTAGACCCTGAAAAAAGAAATAACATAATGGCAACAATAACGACCAGTATGACCAAGCCACCAGCAATTATTCCTTTGGATAGCTTCGGTTTCTGTTGCTTTCTTTTTTTTGACAAAACCTTGATTGAAGATGCATCAACATCTTCAATCTTTTTGTCGTGTACATGTTTCAGATGAGCTGAAATGTTTTCTTTTTTCAGTTTTCTTTTACATTCAGGGCAAACAACCCACATGTCCTCGGTTTTTTCTTTATCCATGTTTTTCATACCAACTTATTTGTCTACTGATTTATGTGATAATAATAAATTGCATCTTTAATCCAAATATCTAGATCAGCATCAATGACGGTCATATCGTTTGGTGCCTCCCATGTATGCCAACCGATTTTCACCTCATCATTCTCTTTTATGTAGGTGAAAATCCCCGTCAGAGCGATATACCCTGGTGCACCAGTAGGATCATACCTATATACCTCGTTTGCCTTTTGGATAAGATCGTTTGGAGCATCATTAACTGCGTCAAGATCATAAAACCTCACTTCTTTGAAATATTTTTGAGCAAATTTTATGACACGTTCCGCTTGATCAGCACACCCAACACAACCAGTGATGTGAACAACAAACAAGACTGGTTTATTTTCTAAATCGTTAACAATCCAATCAAAATGTTCGACTTCTGCTCCACTTGACGGATGACCAACAGGATAGGTTATCCAAAAATCATTCGAACCAGTACCACTTGAGTGTACTGGTGTGTAGGTATCCAACCATGACGAATCCTTTGGGTCATCACCAGAATTGACAGTCGTACACCCGCTTAGCACCACAGTGCTTCCAACAAAAAGCAATGATACTATCATAATACACAATCTCTTTTGGTTCATTATTTTTCACCTTCCTTGTCTACTCCTGCTGCTCGTAATACAGCACTCCGGATGACCTTCTCCGGAATTTCCTCATACTGTTTTCCCTTGTATTCAATCGTTCGACAATAGGCATCAGATCCCGTCAAACAGGAACAAGACGAACAATAATTCTGAGAAACATTCGCACCTGAAAGGAGCTGTTCGAGAGGGGTATCGTTGATAAGAATCATATTGGATTGTTCAATCTGATTCTTTGAGAGTTTCGTTTCTTTAAATGTAATCTTAATATTTTTAGCACCTAACTCTTTTTTTAACTCCGCGATGACTTGGTGAAGTGTTTTTCCGGTCTTGGAACATCGCAGGCACGTCTCCCCTTCATTATCGAGATGTCTCCATTCGATTGTCAGATGGTTCATTCGTTCAGTTTCTCCTTAACTTTATCCATGACCTTATCAATATCTTTCTCATCCAGATGAAAATCTGATGCTTTCTTGATTCCTAATTCAGTGACAACAACATGAACCGAGATGGGGCAGTCTGCATGCTGCAGGGTTTTTTTCGCGCAATGGACGGGACATCCGTCGATGACGACAACCTTTTTTACTTCCCGGGCTGCTTCGGCAAAACCACCGACATGCCCCCCGATGCCTGCAAGGCAGTACATGCCGCCAACACCTTGATTTGTCAGCTGCTTTGCTGCTTCGTTTGCGAGTTGTCCAACATTCGAACCACCCGAACAGGGGAAGATCAAGACCTCGTCAGCCTCGCACAGACATTTTCCTTTCGCCATTTTTTTACCACTTTTTACTTTGGGCAACATTGCACATTATTCTTCATCAGCTCTTTATAATCCGCTAGAACATCATGGACCCAACAGTCATCGTTCCCCGCGCTTTCACGGAAGACCAGCGCCATAATATAGGCAAGCTCTTTCAGTGTCGCACCAGCCTCAAGTGCACCTTTGAAATGCTTCCGGACACACGGCGCAGAACGACCTTTTATCGCCATGGCAAAACAGATGAACTGATAGGTTTTCTCATCTATCAACCGTTTCTGCTTGTATACCTCATCTATCGTATCAAGTTCCTTTGCAAACTCAGGAAACCATTCTTCTAAGATTCTCATGATGTATCCTCTCTTTATTTCAACAGTTTTTTGATTTCTTCTGCGCTTGGGACATGGCCGACGATTTTCACTTCTCCGTCCACAGCCACTGCTGGTGTCATCATGACACCGCGATCTATGATTTGCTGTAAATCCTCAACTTTTTCAACTTCGACGTCTTTCCCAAGTTCGTTTACAACTTGCCTTACTATTTTCTCTGTCGCCTTGCATTTTGGGCAACCTGTGCCTAAGATCTCAATCTTCATTTCTTCACCTCTTTTTATCCTTTCATTGTCTTTAAGATAAACTCATTCATTCCTTGATCACCCGCTGCACTAATACGTCCAGCGAATTCAACAACTTCCTGTATTTCATTGAGTGATACCCCTAGTGTTTTTGCTTGTTTGAAATGATACAGAAAACAGGGTCTGCAATGACCTGCGACAGCGGCAGCGATACCTACCAATTCCTTGGTTCTCTCATCTATTTTTTCACCCATTTCTTACTTCCTTGAACAATTTTTTTTCCACAATTTCATCAACCCGCAATCATCCCATACACAAAACCGATCAGTGCAGCAGAGACAATCACCAATATAAAATACACAGACGCTCTTTTGATGCCCATAACTCTTGTAATAACGATCATATTAGGGAGGCTTAGTGAAGGTCCAGCAAGCAACAACGCAAGAGCAGGACCACCACCCATGATCCCAGCGCTATACCCAAATAGGTTTCCGACAATCGCGACCTCCAACAACGTTGGCATATACAGAATAGCACCGATTACCGATGCAAGAAAACATGAAAAGATGTCGTTTCCACCAATGTATGGGGCGACCGCAACACCAAGAGCGTTTGTCGGATCCGAACCGGGAAGAAAATACGCAGCGACACCACCAATGATGCCAACAATAAAAACACCAATGAGAAGAATAGGGAAAATCTTTTTAACAAGGCACCATGTTTCATGCCCCCAGTTTTTCACCTCATCACGTGTATAATAAAAAATAAGAATCACGGAGACAGCCAGTGTTACTACGTAGACGATGGCAAGTTTTGGAACCCAAGGAATATATTCGCTGCTCGCAGCGCCGATAACAAGAATCAACACAAGCAGCACTAAAAATAATAATGAAATCCATACAGGGCGACTCCTTTTCTCTTCATCTGGTTGGCCTGCAAAAATATCATTATTGTTCTTCTGTTTTTCTGATTCGTCTTTTCTGAAAATAAACGCCATCAACAAACCAATAACAACAGCCATCAGAATAGCTGCAATCGCTCGTGCAATACCAATATCATACCCAAGCACCTGGGCGGTTAGAACAATCGCAAGTATGTTAATCGCCGGTCCTGAGAAAAGAAACGCAGACGCAGGGCCGATACCCGCACCACGTTTGTGAATACTTGTAAACAAAGGGAGAACCGTGCAGCTGCACACAGCAAGAATGGTTCCTGATAAAGCTGCAACAGGATAAGAAATATATTTTTTTGTGTGAGCACCAAAATATTTCAACACGGATTGTTTTGAGACAAAGACTGCGATGGCTCCAGCGATAAAGAACGCAGGAATAAGACAGGTAAGAACGTGGGCTGAGAGATATTCCTGAAGCATTTGGAATCCTGCGATGATGATATCAATTGGGGTCATGCTTATTCACCTAACGATTTTACACGGTTGATGATCTCATAAACATCTTTTGTTGTCACGTTTACAAAAATATTTGTTCCCTGCTTGTTTTTGTTGATGAGTCCTGCTTCCTCCAATATTTTCAAATGTAATGATACATTCGGTTGCGATTTCCCTGTTGTTGGGGTAATATCACAGATACATTTTCCCTCGGTTCTGATACAGTCAAGGATTTTCAATCGTGTTAGGTCACCCAGGGCTTTAAAGATGTTTACCTCGTTCATCCAAAAATGATAAGTATATACGAATATTTAAATATTGCTATATAACGTTCTCATGTCAAAACAAGAAAATTATGCTTCCTCCATACTATTTCCCCTATCCTACTGTCTTAAAAATCATTGAGAAATATGCTTCGCAAGATCAATAATCTTATAAATCTCACGATTGGAAATTTTAAGCATAATCCGTGTTCCCTCTTTCCGTTCTTCTATGATTCCTGCGTTTTTCAATACTTTTAGATGCTGTGAGACATTGGGTTGAGATTTTCCTGTGTATGGAATAACTTCGCAGATACATTTTTCATCGTTTTTAATGCATTCAAGTATTTTCAATCGTGTTGGATCTGCAAGAGCTTTGAATATTTCTACTTCATTCATCATCATGTTAAATTAAATTCGAATATTTAAATATCACGAAAATTAATACATTATGTAATGATACACTGTATTTTTTTAATCAGTTTCCTCATCGGAACTAAATCATCTATCTTTATTTTCAGGAGAAAATATTTTAGGGAAAAGACAACAAAAAATATGTTTTCTACTTTGTGGGTAAATAAATGAATGCCGGGGAAGAGATTTGAACTCGAGTTTAATATTAAAAATTGACCGTTACCCCTGTTGAACTTCAAAATTACTTTTTCGTAGACCATATGTGAGATGAAGCGATTAAACCTATTCCGAAAATACCTATAACAGTTGCAATGCCTGAATTATTCTTACCAAAAATACTGCCATGAAACATAATGAATGCTCCAATTAACGCAACTGTAATTCCTATTACGAATTGTATTACGAAAAATTTTTTATTCATACTTTTTCCTCTATTTATTAATTATAATTGGAAATATTAAAGGTTTTTATTTAAAAATTGAACAAAAGAAAGGAATTGTTGATTTGAATTGGTATTATGTTTAAAATTACAGGGAAAGGGATTTGTGCACGTTTTTACTAGTAAAAATATTGATTGTATAGGGGTGTTGTGCTCAAGTCGAGAGTATGTGCTAAGGGTGTAATGCTCATACTATAATTATTCAACATCATAATCGGAAAATAATAATTTATAATCTCTTTGATTTATCAGCCGATATGATTATTAAATAACTTCTTATTAACTACATTCAGATTATACTAAAAAGTTGAATGATATGGAGAAAACATTATGAAAAAGTGGTATGAATCACTCTTTGAAAACTATGCCCAGAATTACGATAAAGAAAGTTATACACAGGGAACTCTAGGGGAATGTGATTTTATAGAGAAAGAAATCAATTTTGATAAATCATTAAAGATTCTTGATGTCGGATGTGGAACAGGTCGTCATTCAATTGAATTGTCAAAAAGAGGTTATGTCGTTACAGGGATAGATTTATCTGATTCACTTCTCGCAAAGGCAAAGGAAAAAGCGAAAGCACAAAATTTGGTAATAGAATTTCTGAAACATGATGCAAGAAAATTACCTTTCAAAGATGATTTTGATTTGGCAATAATGCTTTGTGAAGGAGGATTTTGTTTGATGGAAACAGATGAAATGAATTATGAGATATTAAGAAATGTTGCTGAATCTTTAAAGAAGTCTGGTAAGCTGATTTTTACAGCACTTAATGGATTATTTCCCTTATACCATTCAGTTGAAACATTTCATTCAACAAAGGATGAAGGAAATACTACTTGTAGAAGTAATACCTTTGATTTGATGACTTTTAGAGAGCATAATATTACAACAGTAGAAGATGACTCTGGTAATAAAAAGAAATTAGAATGCAATGAAAGGTGTTATGTTCCCTCTGAAATTACGTGGTTGTTAAAGTCTCTGGGTTTTCAAAAAATTGATATTTATGGTGCAAAACTTGGTGCTTTTTCGAGAAACGATGAACTTACAACTGAAGATTTTGAGATGCTAGTTATTGCCGATTTTACTTCAGAAATTTGAAAACATTACGTGGGTTCATTATTCATTCTCCCTATCAACATCTGAATCATCAAGTAATATTGAAAGATTCTATGTTCCTATTTCATAGGTTTTATCAGTAGATACCAGTTCAAATAATATTATTCTTCATTATTATAAAAATATGCAGGGGACGAGATTTGAACTCGAGTTTAATATTAAAAAAGTGAATATTTCTCCTGTTGAAACTTTATGAGTGCAGGGGAAGGGATTTGAACCCAAAAATGTTAAAAAATCGAAAAAGATAATTAAAACAAATGGAAAAGAAACATACCCTTACGAGTAAGATTATTCTTTTCATTTCAATAATTGGCTTTTCTGGAGGATTCCTTGTACCAATACCAGATATTATATATACTACATTACAAGGCGAAATACCACTTAACTGGACAATTTTCGTTTTCTTCTTGATTTTTGTATTATTATGTTTATTCGGAATGATATTGTATGCATTAACAAGAAAAATCTCAAAAGAGGATACATTTAGACGATATGCATTTTTACTGTCAGGTATAGGGCTTGCTATAAATGGATTTTGGTTAATAATTGGTTTTGTGTCCTCATCATATTGAAATTTGATTTCTAAATAATCATTTGATTTTTTATTTTAAAAAAAAGTTATGCAGGGGACGAGATTTCAACTCCAAGTTCAAATCTCATTTTATCTCTAGGACTGCTTTGTTTCTTTGATGTATTCCTTCAGAGCTCTCATTGATGTGTACCAAGTGTGTTCGAGTTTAACGGCATCGAGTTTCCCTTGTCTAGCTCTGAGACTGAGATATTCCTGGGAGTATGGTGAATGTTGTGCAAGCTCTTTCAGCGGGATGATATGCTCATCATCGATGAACACAGAGAGATACAGCTGTAACGATTCGTTCATAGCTTTACAGATGAATTCGGCGAGGGGCGTTACGGTTCCGTTGTCGGCTTGATGGAGGACGTTGTAGTATGTTTTCCTTTGCTCTTGTTTCAGGATAACAGGAGGGTATCCTTGCTGCATGAGAAAAAGGTTCGTTACTAAACGGGCTACTCTGCCGTTTCCATCGAAAAATGGGTGTATCCAGACCAATCGATGATGGATGAACGCTGCTTTTTTAAGCGGATGAATCTTGAGACTTTTGATGGTATGAATGTACTCGTCCATGAGTGGTATGATTTTTGTGTAGCGTGGTGGGGTAATGGATGATCCTGTAATTCTAACATTTCCGGTTCTATATTTCCCAGCATCATTCAAGAGACCTTTGGTGACAATCTCATGAATGTATTGAATGGTCTCTTGGGAGAACGGTGTCTTTTGTTGCACGAGCTGTACGATGAAATCGAAAGCCTCGGCATCGTTTCGTGCTTCGATGTGATCTTTGAGAGGTTTTCCCCCGATGGTGATGCCTTCTTCGAGCACGAGTTTGGTTTCTTGTAGCGTTAAAGTGTTTCCTTCGATGGCATCCGAGTTATAGGTATGTCGAAGTCTAATATCTTCGAGGAGATGTTGTACGGCATCTTTAGGGAGCGGTCTAAGACGATCTAATCGCTGTTTTTTCTCATCTATTTTTTGTAGTAAGGATGCATCGATAATGATATCGGTATCGGCGTAATTCATACTATACCGATATGTCATCTTTCCTATATATCGGTATCGGTTAAATTTTTAAATATCCGATATTCTACGTATCAATACAATAGTGCGAAACGCGCACTCTCAGTTTAAATCTCTTTTTGCACAAAACGAGGTTACTATCTATTGAGTATATTAAGGAATGCAGGGGACGAGATTTGAACTCGCGGACCTCTACAGGACAAGGCCCTCAACCTTGCGCCGTTGACCATGCTTGGCTACCCCTGCAAGCATTTTTCCCATAGATATCTGATAGCCTATATATCTTTTCGGGTAATCTTTATTAGATATTGTTCAGATCTAATCCGCATCGTTGACTCAGCTCTTTATGTAACTGTATCAACCGTTCAGCATGTTTCGTATGTCCTTTTTTCAAAGCTTTTTCAACTTCAACTTCAATCCGATGTTCCTGGTCGTTTTCTATGAGGTTGTCTGCATGAGCAACGATCTTTTCCTCTAACGTGAGAGGCATATAGTCTTTCGGGGGTAACCCTAAAGCGATCGCTTCGTCTTTCGGTATCCCTGCTCCTAAATGTCGTTCGATGATATTGACGATACTTATCGGTAAACCTAACTCTGTTGCGATTTTCGCCCCTTCCACCCCATGCATGATTCCTTGTGTTTTCGACCGACCAATGTCGTGGAGCAATGCACCAGCTTCAACAAGCTCGATATTCGCATGGGCTTTCTTTGCTATCCTGACTGCGACCTTTCGTACCGCTTTGCAATGGCGAATTACCTCATCAGAACACCCGGCTTCTCTCAATAGTCGGAGGCATTGTCCAGGATTTGGGATCACAATCATGGTTTTTCCTTTGTATGAACTTTTTTCCCTTTAACACAGGGGATAATTTGAATGTTTCCATTGAAGTCCTTTTTCTGCCATGCTGCTTTTGTAAATCGATCAAGAAACAATGCAAGTGCGGCGACCTCAGAATGGGGTTGATTCCCTACGGAGACATTCAGATCGGCCACTTCATAAAAATATGGAGGAACCTTTTCAGCTCCGACAATAATAAGCAAATCTTGCGTGTGGTCAAGCTGACGGATTGCTTTTTCTAAATCTTCTCCATACATGGTGAGATGAACAATGGTCCCCTTCCAGGATTTGATGATTTTTTTATGATCGACACCGGTGTGTACTTGAAATACCCCACCAAATCGTTTACAGACGGACTGGATGTTTTTCTTGATTTTATCGTCTTTTGTGGTGATATAGATGACGTCTGCACCAAAGGCTCTTGCGACCAGCGCAACATGTGTTGTCACCCGTTTGTCGCGGTCGATCCGATGTCCGATTCTGAGCACTCCTATCAAAGGCATCACTCTTTTCTTGTAATACCGAAAAGAAAAAGAGTTTTAAAACACTGCGATGCCGACAGGGATAGTCTACGATTTCCTTTTTTTCTTTAACAGGATGTAATCTACTTTTTTATTAGTATCCCCCAGTGGTTGATGAGAAAACCTGGTTGATTCTTTTTGTTTCCATTGCATGGAATCGATGTATTGTTCGATGGTGTCGGTGTTCTCCCAACGTGTTCGTCTGAAGAACGGTTTCTTTTCAACCGTTTGGTTCGTTGGTTGTTTTTGTCCGAATCCATCTGAATAGAGTGTTTCACTGTATTCCGTGATAGGGGTCTCTCTTATCTCCTCTCTAGGCTGTTTTTCTTCTGATTCTTGTTGATCTTGTATTTTTCTCCTGTTGTAGTAGATTTCTTCCTTTGTTTTTGATCGGTTAAGCAACTTCCATTTGGCCAAAGAGGACCCCCTTGGGTGTTGTTTTCTTGGTGAGGTTATCTTTTTAAGTCTTGATAAGGTTTTCCTTAAGATGCTCCAGGTTGATTGATTGGATGAACGAAAAGCATTTATTCCGTTCCTAAATTCACATTTATACCTTAAGAGCAAGAAAGGGCTAGTGGTCTAGTTGGTTATGACATCGCTCTCACACGGCGAAGGTCGCCGGTTCGAATCCGGCCTAGCCCATTTTTTTGAGTATGGAAAAACGATTAGCTTATTAATCAGCATGTGATTCCGTATGTTGGTTTCGTGGATGGGATGCAGGATGCAACAAGATCAGCGATTTCTCCAGAGATGTTAAAACCTCTCATCATACGGTCACTTCGGAGAAGTAGCGTACGGAAGAAGATAGCGGAGTATCTTTTTGAAATCAGTCCCTGCGGGAGTTATACGTCTGAAATCGCATTCAGCGTCAAAACCACTCCGACCAATGTGATTGGTGCGATTCGTGGTATGAACACGCGATATCGTGATGACGAATCTCTCATCAGTCTGAATCTTGTTGAACAAATAGAGGGCGGGAAACACGGTGACATCAAATTATATCGGCTCACTGATCTTGGAAAAGAGATCGTCACCGGTCTTCGAGATACTAAGAAGCGGTTCTAACATCTCATACAATGTTCTTTTTATATTCTTCGAACATTGTGGTGACCTGGGTTTCCTCCACCTGTGCCATGTCCCCACTTTCGAATCGAACCACAAACCATCGGCTCGGGCGGGGATAGGTGCGAAT
>Ga0265297_10003313_pt1 | contig 29566 bp, 22 predicted proteins | sample Munlanlwell13791_FD_192502 | JGI IMG/M metagenome (GOLD analysis project Ga0265297, IMG submission 192502) | Leachate microbial communities from a municipal landfill in Southern Ontario, Canada - Leachate well 137-91 | ecosystem: Engineered > Solid waste > Landfill > Unclassified | place...
TGATCCTATGTTTTACATGTCATGGGAGACTGCCCGTTTTAAATGGGAGGAAGGTGGGATGACGTCAAATCAGCATGGTTCTTACGCCTTGGGCAACACACGTGCTACAATGGGAGATACAGAGGGACGCCAAACCGTAAGGTGGAGCCAATCCCTTAAAATCTTTCTCAGTTCGGATTGAGGGCTGAAATTCGCCCTCATGAAGCTGGAATCGCTAGTAATCGTGGATCAGAATGCCACGGTGAATACGTTCTCGGGTCTTGTACTCACCGCCCGTCACGTCAAGGGAGTTGGTAGTACCCGAAGGCTCACAATAGTGGGACGAAGGTAAGACTGATGACAGGGACGAAGTCGTAACAAGGCATCCGTAGCGGAAGCTGTGGATGGATCACCTCCTTTCTAGGGAGAATTTTCTTAGCTCTTCGGAGCTTAAGAAATAGTCGCCTCTGGTATGATGCCGGAGTGGTTACCGCAAGGTAACAACGAATTGATGCCAATTAGACTCACAATTCATTTCATGATTGAAAATAAAAAAACCGCCTTATAGGTGGTTTTTTGTTTTATAAAATTTTAAACTAACCTCTATTCAACCATAACTGCTGTTCCATAACACAAAACTTCCGTTACGCCGCTCATTACTTCTGTTGCATCGTAGTGAACACTAATAATCGCATTTGCTCCTAATTCTTCAGCGTGCGTAATCATTAAATTATAGGCATCTTCTCTCGTTTTTTCGCAAAGCTCGGTAAATAAAGAAATATTACCACCAACTAAAGTCTGAAGCGAGCCACCGATTGAACCAAAGATAGAACGGGAACGGACAATAATTCCCTTAACTACTCCTAAGTTTTTAACGATTTTTTTATTTGGTAACTCGAAAGCGGTTGTGATGTTTTTGTGATCCATATTTTTAAAAGTTATTTTTTAAATTTATTTTACTCCGATTAACTTCTTAACTTCTTCTAATTTTTTCTGCGCGATAGATTCGGCTCTTTCCTTTCCGTCTTCTAAAATTTTCAAAACTTTCTCATCGCTAATACTATAATATTTTTTCTGAAAATTTTCTAAAAATCTTACAACTACGTCAGCTAAATCTTTTTTGAATTCACCATAACCTTTTCCTTTATAGTCTTTGACCAATCTCGGGATTTCTCGATTACCTAAAATAGCATAAATTGTTAAAAGATTAGAAAGGGCGGGCTTATTTTCCATATCGTAATCAATTTCATCGCCAGAATCAGTCACCGCGCGCATTATTTTCTTTCTAGCTAATTCAAGATCGTCTAGTAACCCAATACAATTATTTTGGTTCATATCACTCTTGCTCATTTTCTTTTTTGGGTCAAGAAGCGACATAATTCTTGCTCCGTCTTTTCGGATTATTGATTTAGGGATAGTAAAAATGTTTCCAAACTCGGTATTAAAGCGCTTAGCGATATCACGTGCTAATTCAACATGTTGAATTTGATCTTCGCCGACCGGAACGATATCAGTATTATATAAAAGAATATCAGCCGCCATTAAAACGGGATAATCGAAAAGACCGACACTAACCGATTCTTTATTTTCCGCCTTATCTTTAAATTGAGTCATCTTATTTAAATCGGCAATATGAGCCCCATAACAATTTAAAATCCAAGCTAACTCGGTATGAGCGGAGACGGCTGATTGCTGAAAAATTATAGAAGACGCAGGATTAATTCCGGCCGCCAGATAGATTTTTGTTATCTCTAGAATACGTTTGCGAAGTTCTTCCGGATTTTGTTTAACGGTAATAGCATGATAATCAACAACGGAAAAAATACAATTATACTCTTTTTGCATCTCTACCCATTGGCTTATCGCGCCAATATAATTACCAATATTCAAATTTCCGCTCGGTTGGATTCCGGAAAAAATTGTTTTTTTAGTTTCCATAAATTTATATTAATACTATTATTGTACTGTAAATACTAAGGAAAAGCAATTTAAAAAAATACCCCAGGCTTTTTATGGCTAGGGGTGGTCGGCTTAATAGGCCTGGAAGTTTTTGATAAGCTTTTAGTTTATCTTATCGGAGTAGTGTTCGAAGTTTATTTCAAACTAGCAAACTATATTGCTGAATGATCAATGAAAAGATCGGGAAGAAAGAAAAAAAATACTTCTTGGCTAGTTGCGACTAACCTTATATGGCTAGCTTTAGCTGGTCATATACGCCCAAACTGACCAAACCTTAAGTTTTTTTTCGAATAGAGAAAGCGCATCTTCTATTCTCGGTCGACCCTGCGAGATAATATAAATTTTCTTTTGCCGGGCTTGCGCTATATTTTTTATTAAAATAAAACCCTTACTTATATTTTAGCCCTAGGACACTATTTGTCAATTGTCGAAAAAATCGACATACAAAAGCTCTGTTTATATAAATTCATCTTGAAATAATCAAACCATATGATAAGATACAATCAAGTTTTATTAGGCTTGTTTTTTGTATACGGGCTATAGTATAGAGGTAGTACGCGTGCATGGGGTGCATGTAGCTCCGGTTCAATTCCGGATAGCCCGACTGCGACTGCCGTAGCTTTAGAGAAGGCAGTCTGAACGGTTCACTTAAAAATTAATAGGGCTTGTAGCTCATCTGGTAGAGCGCTGCATTCGCATTGCAGAGGTAAGGGGTTCGAGTCCCCTCAAGTCCACTAATAATAAAGCATTCGAGCGAAGCTTGAATGATTTATTAATATTTGATAGGGACTCGAACAAGCGGCGAGCGAGATATGAGCTGAGGCGGAACCTGCCTGCCGGTAGGCAGGGACGAGGCGAATAATCGAGCGACGATAAACGCGACTAAAGGAGCGTTTAGCGGCCGGTCTGGGCAAGCGAGCTTTTCGCACTACGGCGAAAAGCGAGCGCGAAAGTCCCCTCAAGTCCACAGAAAAATGGGCATATGGCGAAACTGGCAGACGCGCACGCTTCAGGTGCGTGTGAGGCAACTCATGTGGGTTCAACTCCCACTATGCCCACCTTTACGGGCTATGGTATAACGGTATTATACACGCTTCGGGTGCGTGTGACTCCGGTTCGACTCCGGGTAGCCCGACAAAACATTAAAAAACGCCTAAAAACTTGCCCAATATTAGATTCTATTGTCTTTGACAAAAGACTGCTTTCGGAGCTATAATAACAAAAGAAAAGACACTATTAACAGAATTCTTCAATTTAGACAGAATTTTTTTATTATCTATGATTGATTTCAAGCAAAAAATGGAAGAACAGATCAAAAAAGAGCAAAGAGGTCTTTCCAAATGGGAACAAGACGAATTGCTTATTAATAGTAAAAAAAAGAAAAAATTTACTACCTATTTAATAGTAATTATCGCCATTGCTCTTATTTTCTCAGGAAAAGTTATTATGTCGAGCCAAAGTGCTTCTGATTGGTTGCCGGCTGGCGGTTTTTTTGATAAATTAAAACGTTTAGTTCCAAGTGTTGATAGGCAACTGCAGGGGGAAGAGAACGACCGAATTAATATGCTTTTAATCGGAATGGGAGGAGCCGGACATGACGGCGCTTATTTGGCCGACACAATTATTTTAGCGAGTTTTAAACCATCAACAAAGCAAATATCTCTTATTTCGATTCCTCGCGATCTTTCTGTCCCGCTTGCTGCTTCCGGGTGGAGAAAAGTTAATAATATTAATGCTTTCGCTGAGGCAGAAAAGAAGGGAAGCGGTGGCGAAGCAATGATTAGCGCTTTAAGTGATTTATTGGATATTCAAATCGATTACTACGTGCGCGCTGATTTTGATGGTTTCAAGAATGTCATTGATGAAATTGGTGGCGTTGAAGTAAACGTCGAGAATGCTTTTGATGATTATTCCTACCCAATTGACGGCCGAGAAGATAACCCCGATTATTATTCACGTTTTGAACATCTTCATTTTGATTCCGGTTTACAAAAAATGGACGGATCTCTCGCCTTGAAATATGCCAGAAGCCGTCATGCTTATGGAATAGAAGGTTCAGATTTTGCCCGTGCCGCAAGACAACAATTACTTCTTGAAGCGGTAAAGAACAAACTATTATCCCGACAAACTCTTTTAAACCCCGTAATGATTGGGAAATTAGTTAATGAATTTAATAAAAATATTAATACAAATCTTAATGTCTGGGAGATAGTAAAATTCTGGAATTTATTTAAAGATGTTGATAGAAGCCAAATTATTAATAAAGTTTTAAGCGACGCTCCAGACGGGATGCTAGTCTCCTCTATGAGCGCAGAAGGTGCATATATTTTGACCCCAAGTAGTGGTAATTTTTCAAAAATAAAATTAATGATTCAAACGGTTTTTGGAGAAAGCCCGCTTAACAATAATTCTAAAAGTAACATCAATAGTAGTATCTCAGAAAATATACAGATTTCTGACCAAACAAGTGTTATAATAAATAATGGAACATTTATCAGCGGCTTGGCTAGCGAAACATCTACTCAGCTTAAAAAAATTGGCTTTAATGTGCTGCAAATTGGCAACACCGCCGAAAGAAGCTACAAAGAAACTGTTATTTACGATTTAAGTTACGGAAAAAAGAATGATTCTTTAGACTCATTAAAACAAATTACTGGCGCAATTCAGTTATTTGATTCCCCGGAATGGCTCAAGAAATTTAAAGAAGAACAATTCCCGCAACCTGATTTTTTATTAATTCTCGGTGAAAACGCTAAATAAAATTCTTATGACAACTGAAAAGGAACAAAAATTACCACTAGTAGTAATCTGTGGCAGAACGAATGTTGGGAAATCAACACTTTTTAACTGTTTCATCGAGAAGAAACAAGCTCTTGTCTCTAATATTGCCGGGACAACACGCGATAGTAATACCGGTGTAGTCGAGTGGGCAAACAGTGCTTTTGAGTTAGTCGATACAGCAGGTATTTTAGACCGAGCCTATTTAAGCGACAAAAAAATAAAAGCCGACGATATAGATAGCCAGGCGCAAGAACAAGCACGAACATATCTTGACAGGGCAACTCTTATTTTATTCTTAGTTGATACTAAGACTGGGCCCCTTCCAGAAGACAAAGAGTTGGCGTTAGTGATTAAAAAAACAGCAAAATATAAAAATAAAATATTATTAATAGCCAATAAAGTCGATAATTTCAAATCAGCGTCTGAAACGGCTCAATTTAATAAATTGGGACTAGGAGAACCAATCCCCGTCTCCGCAGCAAGCGGGATGGGAACGGGTGATTTATTGGACATCATAATTAATAAAATAGATAAGAAGAAAAAAAACAAAAAAAGGATTGCTCCAGATGAAGAAAACGAAATCAATGTTTGTATTATTGGAAAACCTAACGTCGGAAAATCCTCTCTTTTAAATTCGGTGCTAGGCTACGACCGTGTAATTGTCAGCCCGCTTGCACATACTACACGCGAACCGCAAAATACAGAAATATTTTATCAAGGCTATAAAATAAATTTAATTGATACGGCCGGAATTTCTAAACAAGGAAAGAAGGGCAAAGGATTAGAGCAATACGGCATTATGAAATCATTAAATTCTCTAACTAAGGCAGACATTGCCTTGCTTGTTTTAGATATCAGCGAACCATTAACACACCAAGACGCTAAAATGGTTCAAGAAGTTGTTGATAGACAAAAAAGCTTAGTTTTTATTGCTAATAAATGGGACCAGATAACTGATCGAAATACCAAGAAGTGGACAGAAATATTGTACGATAAGATGTCTTTTGCAACTTGGGCACCAATCCAATTTATTTCTGCCAAAACAGGAGAGAAGGTAAATAAAATCTTAGATCTAATTATTAATATCGCTGAACATCGTAAATTAGAGTTGAGCGACTCGCAAACAGAAAAATTCTTAAAACACATTGTTAAAATTCATAAGCCGGCCAAAGGAAAAGGTTTAAAAGCACCACATATTTATGAATTTTCTCAAATTAAATCAAACCCTCCTTCTTTTATTCTAAGAATCGGGCCAAATGACGACCTTCATTTTTCTTATGTTAGATTTGTGGAAAACAGGCTACGCGAAAGACATAGTTTTATCGGGACCCCTCTTAATATAACAGTAATTAAGAAACATAAATCTCATACGACATATAACGAATAATTATGAAAATTATTGTCGGGCTCGGCAATCCGGGCGAACAATATAAAAACACACGCCATAATATCGGCTGGCTAGCGCTAGATTATCTTCTAGGCGACGTGAAATGGAGTGAAAATAAAAAATTCAACGCCTTTACTTATGAAGACGGGGAGTTTTTATTTGTTAAACCGACAACTTACATGAATAATTCCGGACAATCAGTTTATAAAATTCTAAATTACTATAAACTATTACCAAAAGCTTTTGGTTTAATTAGCAAGAAAGAAAGTGATTTAAAGGATTCGCTAACAGTTATCCAGGATGATTTAGATTTAAATTTTGGTGATCAAAAAATAGCCACAGATTCTGGCAGCGCTGGCCACCGGGGGATTGAATCAATAATCCATAACCTTAAAACTAAAAAATTTACCAGAATAAGGCTTGGTATAAAAAATGATTTATTCAAAACGCATATTCCTCCCGATAAATTTGTTCTGCAATCCTTCAATAAAGAAGAGCGGGACAAGCTATCAGAAATATTTTCAAAATTAAATATAAAGTAAGAATAAAATCCTCCTAAAAAATTTAGGAGGATTTTATTTTATAAAAATTATGTTCAATAACTATAAACAAGAAGATTATTTTTTAGCTTTTAACCATTTCGAAGGGATTGGCCCAGCTAGGTTCAAAAAAATTGAATCATATTTCCCAGATTTAAATGAAGCCTTTGCGGCAAACAGCAATGAATTAGAAAAATCCGGGCTAGACGCAAAAACGATTAAAAAATTTATCGAGTGGCGCGCCACTTTCTCCCTAGAAGAAGCAATTCTTTCTTTAAAGAAAGAAAATATTAATTTTATAACCTGGCATGATTCTAAATACCCAAAACTGCTTTTAGAAATACCATCTCCGCCACCAATATTATATTACAAAGGAAGCCTAGACGACCAAGATAATACGGCATCCTTATCTTTAGCAGTTGTTGGGTCAAGACAGCCGAGCATTTACGCAAAAAGAATAATTTATAATTTAATTAACCCCTTAATCAAACAGGGGATAACCATAATTAGTGGTTTAGCTCTCGGAATTGATTCATTGGCCCATCAAGCAGCTCTATCTGCTAGAGGAAGAACAATCGCCGTATTAGGTTCTGGACTAAACCGAGAAAATTTTTATCCGTTTGAAAATATTAAAATAGCCGAAGAAATAATAAAAACTGGCGGATCAATAATCTCTGAATTTTCTCCAAACACCCCACCGTTAAAACAAAACTTTCCCAGACGAAATCGAATTATCTCCGGGCTAGCCCAAGCGACTTTAATTATTGAAGCAAAAAACAAATCAGGCTCGCTAATCACAGCTAACTACGCCTTAGATCAAAATCGAGAAGTTTTGGCTGTCCCAGGAAATATTTTTTCTCCATATTCTGAAGGAACAAATAAACTAATACGGGAAGGAGCAACGCCAATTACTTGTTCGGAAGATATTTTAGAAATTTTTAAAATATCTAGTCAAGAAAAAAAGAAAATGAAAAAAGATTTCGATGACTCACTTTATAAATCCTTTAATCCTCAAGAAAAAATTATTTTTGATTGTCTTCTTAGTTCTTTTGAAGCGGGGGGAATCTTAGACACCGATGAACTTATTAAAAAAACAAAACTTGACACAGCAATAATAAATAGTACACTAAGTATATTAGAGTTAAAAGAAGCCATTAAAAATATTAACGGAACTTATAGTTTAAATATCTAATTTGAATATGAATTTAATAATCGTCGAATCGCCAACTAAAGCCAAAACTATTAATAAGTTTTTGGATAAAAATTATCAGGTTGAATCATCATTCGGACATATTCGCGATTTACCGACTAGCCAAATGGGAATAGATATTGAAAATAATTTTGTTCCAAAATACCTTGTTCCCAGTAAGGCGAAAAAGACCGTCGCAAATTTAAAAGCATTGGCCGCAAAAGCGGACGATGTTATTTTAGCTTCTGATGAAGACCGTGAAGGAGAGGCGATTGCCTGGCATTTAGCAGAAGCCTTAAAACTTGATAAGACTAAAATCAAAAGAATTGTTTTTCATGAAATAACTAAAGAAGCTATTTTGAAAGCCTTAGAAACCCCAAGACAGATTGACCAAAATATGGTTGATGCCCAACAGGCAAGACGTATCTTAGACCGTCTAGTTGGCTATGAACTTTCGCCATTTCTCTGGAAGAAAGTAGCCAAAGGATTATCCGCCGGACGCGTCCAAAGCGTCGCCACGCGCTTGATTGTAGAACGCGAGAAAGAAATTAAAGCCTTTGTTGTCGAGGAATACTGGAGTTTAAATGCTGAACTTAATACTAAACAAAAAAAACAGTTTACAGCGGAATTATATAAGATAAACGGCAAGGCTTTTAATAAGCTAGAAATTAAACAAGAACAAGCAGATAAGCTTAAAAAAGAGCTTGAATCTTCAAGCTTTTCAATCTTAAAAATTGAAAAAAAAGAAGTAAATAAAAATCCGCTCGCTCCTTTTACAACCTCAACTCTTCAACAGGCAGCTAATCGTCATCTTGGCTATAGCGCAAAACAAACTATGGCAGTCGCGCAAAAATTATACGAACAAGGCTATATTACTTACATGAGAACAGATTCTTTAAATCTTTCTCCAAAGTTTATCGAAGATGCAAATACTTGGCTGACTAAAAATTTAGGAGTTGAGTATGTTGAAGAAAAGGGAAGAGTATTTAAAAATAAAAGTAAAAATGCGCAAGAAGCGCATGAAGCTATTCGACCAACCGAAGCAAATACTACCCCAGAAATATTAGAAGGAAAGCTAGATAGGAATCAAGAGCGTTTATATAAATTAATTTGGCAACGAGCAATTGCCAGCCAAATGACCGCGGCTAAGTTAGCGGCAACGGTAATTGATGTCAGTGCTTCAAACAAAGAAAAGTCTCATATTCTCAGAGCAAACGGACAAATATTAATTTTCCCTGGTTACTTGAAAATTTGGCCAGAAAAAACCAAGGAACAAGAATTGCCAAATATGAACGAGCAAGAAACTTTAGAATTATTAAAAATTAATACCGAGGAACATGCAACTAATCCGCCGGCTCGTTATTCAGATGCCGGACTGGTTAAAGAATTAGAAAAATATGGAATTGGACGTCCCTCAACCTATGCCCCAACAATCAATACAATTATTGTTAGAAACTACGTCGAACGCGATGAAGGAAAACGCTTAAAACCGACCGACATCGCCTTTGTAGTTATCGATTTATTAATTAATCATTTTCCAAAAATCGTGGATTATAAATTCACAGCTAAGCTGGAGGATGATTTAGATCTAATAGCCGATGGAGAAAAAAAATGGCAACCGGTTATTGGTGATTTTTATACTGAGTTCCATGATAATTTAACTAATAAATATCAGGAGATTCAGAAAAGCGATATTATGCCCGAAGAAACATCAGACGAGATTTGCGATAAATGTGGAGCAAAAATGATTATAAAAACTGGCCGCTACGGCAAATTCTTAGCCTGCGGCGCTTTCCCGGATTGTAAAAACATCAAGAAAATGCCAGGAAGTACCAGTACTTACGAAAAAAAGGAAGTAAGCAAGGAGGTTTTAGAGATGCAAAAGAAATACGAAGATGAGGTTTGTGATAAATGTGGCACTAAGATGACCGTTCGTGTCGGAAAATTTGGACCTTTTCTCGCCTGTTCTGCTTATCCAAAATGCAAAAACATTAAAAACATTGCCGGCGCTTCAGAAAGCGGGAAAGAAGTAACTTGCCCGATTTGTAAAGAAGGAAAAATTGTTAAAAAATTTAGTCGTCGTGGCGCTTTCTACGCTTGCAATAATTATCCAAATTGTAAAAACGCTTACTGGGGAGAACCAACCGGAGAAGAGTGTAAAGAATGTGGCGGATTAATGATTAAAGATACGAAAAGCGGTAAAATAAAATGTAGTAATAAAGAATGCGGAGAATAGCATTTGTAAACAATAAACCTTAAAAAAAGAAGCATCTAATGGCGCTTCTTTTTTAGAGATAACCCTTGAATTAATAACTTATGTCAATTAGCTTATTTTGCTTTACTGTTTTTTTTCTTATCTTTCGTTGCTTGTTTCTCCCTTACAAACTCCATCGCCTTTTTAGCAATTTCTCCAAGAATCATAAAATAAGCGGCGCTATTTTTTAGTTTATCTTTGGCAATCCCGACCAACTCTTCCGCTTTAGTAACTCCAATTTCGACTCTTTTGATAACCTTATGAATTTTATGGACGCTCGCAATAAAATAATAGATTGCCAAGCACAGAAAGAATGTCAGAACAAAAATACAAAGTGATAAAACTAAATTTAAAACGTCAGCTGATGTTGAAAACATATAAAAATATTTAATTAAAAGCTTCTTAATTTTGCCTCAAACTTTTTGGCCATTTGATCGACTAAGGCGGATTGAACTAAATCAACTTCTTCAGCAGTTAACGTTTTCTCGTCCGATCGATATTCAAGATGGAAGGCCAAACATTTTTCTCCTCTCTCTAATTTATTCCCAGAGTAGACGTCAAACAGAATAGCAGATTTAAGGATCTTATTAGAATTTAAAATTTCCTCTCTTAAGTCATTATACAATATTTCTTCAGAAACAACAAAGGCGACATCGCGTGTTACTGCAGGATATTTTGGCATTTCTTTAAAACGAACAGTTGGGAAATCATTAATTAATTTATTTAATAAAGTAAAGTTCATTTCCGCAATCGCTACATCTAATTTTAAATTCAATTCACTTACGGCATTCTTGTTTAACATGGAAATTATCCCAATTTCTTTATTAAATAATAAAATTTTAGCGGCAATCTTGGAATCAGCCCAACCAGGGAATACATCTAAAGAAGAGAATTCTATTTTAATATCAGAGCTAAGCAATTCTTCAAACAATCCAGAAACCGTTCCTTTTAATTTGCTAAAAAGATTTTCTCTAGCGCCAGCTAAAATTATTGAAAGTCTTTTTTCTTGGTAAGGAAGCTTCTCATCGCTATCATTTCCTCGATTTAAATCTCCGGGGGCATTAAAAAAGACACTGCCAAATTCAAAAAAGCCTAAATCGCTTTTTTTCGCTTGATTAGTCTTAATATTAGAAACTAGCCCGGCAACTAACGATTGCCGAAGAAGGTTTTGAATTCCGGATAGGGGATTGGCTAGGCGCAGGTGATTAAAAAAATCAATATTTAATTTTTTTAAATATTCTTCACCAACAAAAGAATAATTATAGACTTCAGTTAAAGAATTCTTTAATGCTAAAATATTTTTTATTTTTCTTTCTAGAACTCTCTCTAAATTTACTTCCGGTAAGTTTAAAGCTTGAATCGGCAATACGGAATTAATGTTATCATAGCCATAAAGACGCAAAATTTCTTCAACTAAATCTTCTCTGGTAGAGATATCTTTGGTTGCCCGCCAAGAAGGAACAACAACTTTCAAAATTTCATTCTCTTGGCTAATTATTTTAAAGCCTAATTTATTTAAATAGTTAATAACAGACTCTTTCGGGATAGCTTGCCCAATTTTATTATTTAACCAAGCCAAATCTAAGTCTAACTCAATAGTGGAGTCAGCAAAATTTTTGATATCAATTAAAGAGCTTACTACTTTCATCTCTGGGCACAATTTTTTTAATAAGCTTAAAAATCTTAACACCGCATCTTCGCTTAGATTAGGATCGAGTGCCTTTTCAAATCTAGTTGAAGCTTCTGTCCTAAGCCCCAATCTTTGTGAGGTTCTCCTAATGGAATCCGCTTTAAAATTAGCTGATTCTAATATTAAACTCGTTGAATCATTTTTGATTTCACTATCTTTTCCTCCCATTACTCCAGCAATAGCAATCCCCTTGGCTCCATCGGTAATAAGTAAATCATCAGGACTTAAATTTCTTTCTTTCCCGTCTATAGTCTCAATAGTCTCATTTTTTTTCGCCAATCTAACCGTTATCTTCTTGACTTTGTCGGCGTCAAACGCATGGAGGGGCTGGCCAGTTTCCAGCATAACATAATTAGTTAAATCAACAATATTATTAATCGGTCTTTGCCCAACAGCGATTAAACGTTCTTTAAGCCAGCTAGGCGATTCACTTACTTTAATGTTATCTACTTTAACCCCCATATATCTTAAACAAATATCCTTATTTTCAATTTTAACATCAAATTTATTATCTTGATTGGACAAAAATTTATCCTTAAAACTAAACACTTTATTATACGGTTTTAGTTTTAAATCAAAAATAGCCGCTAACTCACGAGCAATTCCATAATGGCTTAATAAGTCTGGACGATTAGATAAAGATTTATTATCAATTTCAAAAACAATATCGTTAATTTTTAAATATTTTGCGAAAGGCTCTCCAGCTTTAACTGTTTCTTTTAATACCATAATCCCGTCATGGTCATTTCCAAGACCTAGCTCATCTTCCGCACAAACCATGCCAGATGATTTTTCTCCTCTAATTTCACTCTCCTTAATTTCCAATCCATTCGGCAAAACTGCCCCAACCAAAGCAACCGGAACTAATTGTCCAACCGCAACATTCGGAGCACCACAAACAATATTTAATTTTTCCGATTTAATATCAACAACCAAAAGACGAAGTCTATCAGCATTGGGATGTTTGGCTACCTCCAGAATGCGCCCAACAACAACTTGATTAAACTGCTTAGCTTGATTTACAAAAGATTCAACTTCAACCGTGTGATTGGTTAATTCTTCGGCAATCTCGTTTGGCTTAAGCTTCACCGGAAATTTAATAAATTCTTGCAACCAATTATAAGAAATATACATATATTAAAATTGTTCTAAAAATTTTATATCACCACTATTAAATAAGCGAACATCATTTATATTATATTTTAACATCGCTAAACGATTTAATCCGAATCCAAAGGCCAGCCCAGAATAAACTTCAGGATTTACTCCTCCGGCTCTTAAGACGTCCGGGTGAACTAAACCTGCTCCAACAATTTCCAGCCAACCGGTTTGCTTACACACCCGGCAACCCTTGCCTTCACATAGGAAACAAGTATATTCGCCGTTATTACCCGGTTCAACAAATGGGAAAAACTTAGGACGCATTCTTAATTTTGTATTTGGCCCAAATAATTTTTTACCAACTATTTCTAACAAATTTTTTAAATTAGCAAAATTTATATTTTTATCAATAATTAATCCTTCAACTTGATAGAAAGTGTGCTCATGGCGAGCATCGGTCGCCTCATTTCTAAAACAACGCCCGGGAATAATAGTTTTGAGTGGCGCGCCATATTTCTGCATCGCCCTGATTTGGACCGGTGAAGTTTGTGTTCTCATCAATAAGTCATACTGACCGTCTTTATTTTTAGAATCAACATAAAAAGTGTCTTGCATATCTCGAGCCGGATGAAGCGGCGGCACATTCAAAGCCGTAAAATTATAATAGTCGCTTTCTAGTTCAGGCCCATCCGCAATAGTAAATCCAAGAGAAATAAATAAATCCTCCAATTCGTTTTGAACAAGCGTGATCGGGTGCAAATGCCCTTTATTTAAAATATCGCCAGGCAAAGTCACATCAATAAATTCATCTTTGCCAGAATAATTATCTAAAGTTCTTTTTACTTCCTCGAAGCTTTTCTGCATTTCTACTTTAACGTTATTAGCAAGTTCTCCGGCCTCCTTCCTAAACTCAACTCCGAGCTCTTTTAAGCCACTAAGAAGGTTACTTAGCTCTCCCTTACGAGACAGATATTTTAATTCTAACTCGCGCAAACTATTTGAATCTTTAGCTAAAGAAAGCTGATGTAAGAATTCATCACGTAATTTTTGCAACTTATTTTTCATATATTTATGTAACAATATTTTGAGAATCTCTAGCGACTTTTTTTATAACTTATTAAAAATAATTCTAAAACTATAAAAATAATAACGAGCAGCCCTAAGTTAAGCCAGCTAAAAAGATCTTTTGATTTTAAAATTAATAAGGCAATAACAAACAAAGAAAAAAGAAATGATTGCCGAAAAGCCAAACGGACCAAATTAAAGGCTAGCTCTTTTTTCATAACTCCAAAACGAATTAAAAACCCAATTAAAGCGCTAGTTCCACTAAGAGAGAGAAACAAAGATAAATAAAATAATAAAAATCCAATTAAATTAGTGGCCTGAGGATCAGTTATCCCAGCAACGAAAATAAAAAGACCCCAACAAAAAGCCGTTAAAACTGCCATGACTAGTAAATAACTTCTTAAAGTCATAAATTTTTTATTATCTTTATTATCTTTTCAATTTCCTCTTGATAATTGTTTAACTTTTCTTTTTCCGCGGTAACAATTTTCTCTGGAGCTCTATCGACAAACTCCTGGTTCGCTAATTTATTAGTTTGTAGAACAATTAATTTTTCTAGGGTCGCTTTTTCCTTTTCCAAACGTTCTTTTTCTTTTTCTTCATCAACTGCTCCTAATAAATAAATTTCGATTTCTCCGATAACAATTGAAATCGCTCCTTCTATTTTTTCTCCGTTATTTTTAATTTCTAAATTACTAATCCCTGTTTTTAAGCTGCTAATCAAGGGTTTTTGGCTTTCTAGCATTTCCGTATAGCCATGGCCGTAAATAATCGTTTCTAATTTTTTAGCCGGCTCTATTTTATTTTCACTCCTTGCGTTTCTAATCGCCACAATCAATTCTTGAACTTTTAAAAAACTAGTTGAGTTCTCGTTATTAACTTTGTCCGCGTCGCTGATTTCATTTTTTTCCGCTTTCGGCCAAGCAGCGACCATAAGCAAATCACTATTAAAACTCTGCCAAATTGTTTCAGTAACAAACGGAATAAACGGATGCCAAAGAATTAATATATTTTTTAAAATATAAATTAAAATTTCTTCTTTATTCTTCTCAATCTTAGCAATCTCCAAATACCAATCAGCCAAAGAATCCCAAGTAAAAGACGTTAACTTTTCAGCCGCGGCAGAATATGAAAAATTGTCTAAATCATTATTAACTAAATTTATAACATTTAACAAACTAGTTAAAATCCATTTATCCGCCAAGGTTTTTGCTTCTGGGAGAACGGCACTTGAGGTTTTATAGAAATCTTGATTTATCGAGGTAAGAATAAAACGAGAGATATTCCATAATTTATTAATAAAGTTTCTCTTTGCCTCCACCCTTTCTTCGTTGTAGCGAGAGTCATTCCCCGGAGTAGAGCCCATGAGCAAAGACAACCGTAAAGCATCGGCGCCGTATTTCTCAATAACAGAAACCGGATCAACTCCATTTCCCTTGCTTTTACTCATTTTCTTTCCTTTAATATCAAGGATTGTCCCATGAAGATATACTTTTTCAAACGGAATTTCGCCTAGAGCAAAAAGAGACATCATCACCATTCGAGAAACCCAAAGGGTTAATATTTCATAGCCCGTTTCTAAAACTTGAGTCGGGTGAAATTTTAATAAATCATTGATTTTCTTTCCATCTTTAAAATTATCGGGCCAACCGAGAGTAGAGAATGTCCACATCCCAGAAGAAAACCAGGTATCAAGCGTATCTTCGTCTTTTATCCAGTTATCACCAATAGGCGCTTCTTCTCCGACATAAATTTCTTTGTCCTTGTACCAAACAGGAATACTGTGCCCAAACCAGATTTGACGAGAAATACACCAATCATGCAAATTTTCCATCCAATCTTGATATCTTTTATTAAATCTTTCTGGGATAAACTCGATTTCCTTAGTCTGAGCTACTTCTAGGGCTTTTTCTTTCAAGGATTTTCCGCCGAGACGCTCTAATTTTTTGTCGACATTAATAAACCATTGCTCAGATGGAAGAGGTTCAATAATCGAGTCGCAACGATAACAACAAGCAATCTTATTAATATAAGTATCATCGACATGATCAATAAGCCCCATTTTTTTCATGTCAATAAAAATAGCCTCTCTCGCTTCTTGTGTTGTTAGCCCAGCATATTTACCACAATTTTCCATCATTCGTCCGTCCTCATTAATAATTTTTTTACTTAACAACTTATGTCTTTTAGCAATTTCATTGTCAACAAAACTATGCGCCGGGGTAACTTTAATTACTCCAGAACCAAAATCCATTTCTACCGCTTTATCAGCAACAACCGTAACCTCAAAAGTTCCTAAAACTCCATTTATTTCTAATTTTTTTCCAACTAGTTCTTTATATCTTGAATCATTGGGATGAACGGCAACGGCCGTATCTCCTAATTTTGTTTCCGGGCGTGAGGTTGCTAAAACAAATGGCCCATATTTAATCCAATAAAGCTTTGAAGTCTGCTCTTTATACTCAACCTCGTCATCAGCTAGTGTCGAATGGCAATGGGGGCACCAATTAACAATTCTTTCTCCGCGATAAATAACTCCCGCCTGATACATATCGACAAACATTCTGTTAACCGCTCTTTGTCGTTCTTCGTCAAAAGTAAAGGCCTCTCTTGACCAATCAAGAGAAGACCCCATTTTTCGAGTTTGTTTTAAAATTGTCGCTTGCGTGTTTTTTAAAAATTTCCAAATTTCTTCCAATAATTTTTCTTTCCCTAAATCATGTCTAGTTTTGCCGGTTTCTTGAAAGATTCTTTTCTCCACAACCATTTGTGTTGCAATAGCGGCGTGGTCCGTCCCCGGTAACCAAAGTGCGCGATAGCCATTCATCCTTTTATAACGAATCATTAAGTCTTCGACTGCTAACATGCAACTATGCCCGATATGCAAATTTGCGGTAATATTCGGAGGAGGGAGAACGATACTATAACTTTTTGCGTCTTTTGGCAAATCTAAATTATCAGGATTAAACAACCCCGATTCTTCCCATTTTTTATAAATATTGTCCTCGTTTTCGCCAGGATTATACACTTTATCTAGCTCTTTATTCATAACTTAAAATTACCAAAAAAACGTCTCTAAGTCAACCTAAAATGGGCTTGACTTGCCCTAAAATTAATTATATATTTAATGATTAGCTTCGCCCACTAGGCAAAGAAATTTTTCGTTGAAAATGCTTGATTTAGAACAACAAATTTTTAAACAAATTGAAAAGTCAAAGAATATTTTGCTTGTCTTTTCGGAATCTTGGAATGGTGATGCACTTGCTTCAGCTTTAGCCCTTTTTCTATTTCTAAAAAAAGAAGGGCATGACGTTAGTATAATCGGCCCTAAGATTAAAGAGGCAACAACTCGCTTCAATTTTTTGCCTGCTTATTCTGAAATAGAAACTAGCTTAAGCGACATCCGTCGTTTTATTGTTTCTCTCGATATTAGTAAAACAAAAGTAAGCCAAATTAAATATTCAATAGGAAAAAACGAATTAAATTTTATTGTTTCTCCGGAAGACGGCTGGTTTAGCTCTGAAGATGTAAAAACTAAAGCCGGAGAATTCAAATATGACTTGATTATTTCCTTGGGGGCGATTGACCTTGAGTCTTTGGGCGATATTTATGATCAAAATATTGAATTCTTTTATAAAACAACAATTATTAATATTGACAATCAATCAGCCAATGAAGAGTTTGGTCAAATTAATTTTATTGATTTAAACGCCGTTTCGATAAGTGAAATTTTATTCTATCTTCTTAAGAATTATAAACGGGAATTAATTAATGAAGATATTGCAACAAACTTACTGGCTGGGATTATTATTAAAACTAAAAATTTTAAAACTCTAAACTTAACCCCGCGCACTCTTTTAACAACCTCCGAACTAATAACCATGAAAGCGAGAAGAGAAGATATAGTTGATAATTTATATCGCGCCAGAACCTTGTCCGACTTAAAACTCTGGGGAAAAATATTAAATAATTTAAAATCCGAATCAAATGGTGAACTAATTTGGTCGTTTCTAAAATTATCCGATTTTTCACCAGGACAAACAAACGACAATAATTTAAATGATATTATCGATGAACTAATTGCCAGCGTTCCAAGCGCTAGGCTAGTTGTTATTCTTCAAGAACAAAGCGTCGCTCAAACAAAACTATTATTATACTCAATCAAAAATATCAATGCGCTCGAATTTACCAAAGAATATTCTTCGTTTGGAACAATAAAAATAGCTCAAGCGACCATTAACCAAGATATCAGCACCGCTTCTTTAGAAATTATTTCTGATATTAAAAATAAACTTGATAAAATACAATGATAATGATATAAATTATATAAATATATTTAAAAATTGCGCCTATAGCTCAGGTGGTTAGAGCACCGCTCTTATAAAGCGGGGGTCGATGGTTCAAGTCCATCTAGGCGCACCTTGACCACCGAAGCTTTAGCGAAGGCGGTCTGTGACTCGCCAGAGTTGCGAAAGCAACAAAGATAATTCTAGTATAAGGGCTCGTAGCTCAGTTGGTTAGAGCGCTACGTTGACATCGTAGAGGTCTGCAGTTCGAGTCTGCACGGGCCCACAAAAAATCGCCTCAACGGCGATTTTTTATTAACATTTTATTTACATTTTCTATAATTTCTGGTAAATTGAAAGAAGGATAATTTAAAAATCATCTTCTTAAAATATGTTTTTCAAGAAAAATAATAATTTGGTTAAAGAAAGTGACCAGTCATCTTTAAATGAATGGATTGACTATAATGAGCCAGAAACAGAAGGACAACTAGCTATTGATGTTTTTCAAACAGATAAAAAAATAGTTATAAAATCGGCAATTGCTGGAGTTAAGCCGGAGGACTTAAAAATCTCTCTGCATAATGACCTTTTAATAATAAAAGGGCGAAGAGACGAACTAACTGAGATAAATGAAGACTCTTATCTCTATCGTGAGTGCTATTGGGGTTCTTTTTCACGATCAATTATTCTGCCAGCCGAAGTTGACAGCAAGAAAGTAGAAGCCGAATTTGAAAATGGAATTTTAACCATAACTCTTTACAAACAAGCTCCAGACCAAATTGAGATTAAGATTAAAGATTAAATAAACGAGACGATTAGCCTGTATGAAAATGAAAATGAAAATAAAACAAGCGCTGGGAATAACGGTTGTTTTTTTATTGTTTGCCAGCTTGTTTGTTTTTTATTTTTCCTGGCAAAAAAACTATCAAAACAGGCTAAACCCTGGAATTAAAATAGGAAATTTTGATTTAGGTGGAAAAACCTTTAGCGAGGCGCGCGAAATAATAACAACTCAGACTAAAAAAATTGAAGCAAGTGGTATCCCAGCAAAATATGCCGACAAAGAAGTAACGCTAAATACATCTTTTTTCTCCTTTGATTCTGATTTAGCTTATCCCACACTTAATTATGAAGTAGAAAAAACTATAAACGCTTTATTTAACAACAAAAAAAATACTTCTTTTTTATCTTATCTCTATTATAAATTAATTCCCGGAAAAATAATCTCGGAAAAAGCTTTTTATTCTCTTAACGAGAACCGAATAAAAACTATTCTTTTAGAAAACTTTAAAGAATTAGAAATACCTGCTATCAACGCTTCTTTTGTCTTGGTTACTGATAACAATGGTCTAGCTAAATTAGTAAGTGAACCGGAAAAAATTGGCAAAAAAATTAATTATGACCAGTTTTTAAAAGATATAAACTTTAATTTAGAAAATTTGAACAATGAAACAATAATAATTAAAACCCAGTCTGAATATCCAGACGCAAAACAAGTTGATTTGATAGAATTAGAGGAAGAGGCAAAAAAATTAATCGGAAAAACTGAGACTGTCCTAAATTTTATTGACTCAACCGAGAAACCTTCGGAAAACAAAGTCTGGAAAATTGAAAACGAAAAAATAATTTCCTGGCTTAGTGTCCAAAAAGAAAACAGCAAACTAAAACTATCCTTGGATCAAAAAAGAGTTTCTTTATATTTAACCGAAATTGTAGCACCAGATATTAAAATAGAGGCAATCACGCCACGCTTTGAAATGAAAGATAGTCGAGTAAGTAGTTGGCAATCCGGAAAAGACGGTCGTGAGTTAGATATTGAAAACAGTGCTAAAAAGATTACTGAAGAAATATTAAATGGTAACTATGAAATTGAATTAATTACGAAAGAATTAAAAGTTGATGAGCAAGTAGCGGAAAATAATTTTAAAATAAAAGAAATAATCGGAACGGGAGTGTCTGATTTTTCCGGTTCTCCAAAGAATAGACAGCATAATATTAAAGTTGGGGCAGACTCAGTTCATGGGCTACTAATAAAACCAGGCGAAGAGTTTTCATTAGTTAAAAATTTAGGGGTAATCGACGAAACGTCAGATTATTTACCAGAATTGGTTATAAAAGGAAATAAAACTATTTACGAATACGGAGGTGGCTTATGCCAAATCGGCACAACTATTTTTAGATCTGCTTTGGCTTCTGGTTTACCAATTACGGCCAGACAAAATCATTCATACCGCGTTTCATATTATGAACCCGCGGGCACAGATGCGGCTGTTTACGATCCTTGGCCTGATGTTAGGTTTATAAATGATACTGGAAATTATATTTTGATTCAATCAAGAATTGAAGGGAATTTAGTTTATTTTGATTTTTGGGGAGTAAGTGATGGACGAATTTCTAGCACCACAAAACCAGTTATCTATAACATCGTAAAACCGGAACCGAGCAAACTAATCGAAACAGATACCTTGAAACCTGGTGAAAAGAAATGTACCGAACGAGCACATAACGGAGCGGACGCTTATTTTGACTATAAAGTAATCTACCCCGAAGGAGCAACGACGACACCAATTCAAGAAAGACGTTTTAGTTCTCACTACGTCCCTTGGCCCGAAGTTTGTTTAATCGGGGCAGAAGCGACCTCTACTCCTGATATTTTGCCGATAACAGAAACGGCTAGCTCTAGCGTTCCAATTATAACTACCCCTTCTCCGCCAAGCACTCCTCAACAATAGAACACTTTAACTAAAACAAAAACGGCCACTCTTGTAGCCGTTTTTTTAAATCTTTTTATAATTTATTTAATTATTTCCCCTTCAATAGTTTTATCAGGAGAGACCAATTTATTTTCTCCCTTAAACGTAACCAGCTGCTGAAGCGCAGTTAAAAGTGTAATCACAAACCAATAAAGAGTTAGCCCTCCAGGAAGGGAAATACCAATAAAGATTGTAATAGCTGGCATGAAATAAAGCATTTGCTTGTTCATAATAGCCATCATATTATCTTCTTTCCCGTCAGTCGGTTTATTTGTCTTCTTATTGGCCATCATCATTTTAGCTTGCCAGAACTGAGCCAGGCCAGCTAAAACAGCAATATAAATATTTGGTTTTGCTAAGTCTAAAAACCCGAAAGAAAAAGTATTAATAAGTTCTGGGCGATAAATGAAAGAATAAACTAAATCTAAATTATTAGAAACCCCATCTTTAAAAACCTTATACACAGCCCACAAAAAAGGCAATTGAATTAAAAGAGGTAAGCAAGAAGAAAAGGGATTAATCTTATATTCTTTGTATAAAGCCATTGTTGCTTGACTTAAAGCAACTTTATCGCCCGCATGTTTCTTTTTAAGTTCATCTATTTTTGGTTGTAAGTCTTGCAAGGCTTTCTGAGATTTAATTGCTTTTCTTCCTAGCGGCCAAAAAACAAGTTTAATGAGAATCGTTAAAAGAATGATTGATACTCCAAAATCATGGAAAGGAATAGTATTATACAAAAATACTAATAAATTCAAAATTGGTTGATAAAAGATGATTGTAAAAATGTGCGCCATACTAAATTTAATTTAATTTATTATTTAAGAGGATCGTTTCCCCCCTTATTCCAAGGGTTACATCTTAGCACTCGCCAAATTGTTTTAACCCCTCCTTTTATAATACCATACTTTTCTATTGCTTGCGCCCCATATTCTGAACAACTCGGGTTAAACCGGCAAAAGCCATGTGGGTACATGGTTTTTAAGGGCCCATGGTCAAAAGAAAGTGTTTTTTGATAAATCCTTATTAGGCCGACAACTATTTTTTTGGGGAAGTCCATGAAAAACCTATACATGATAATTCAAATTATTTTTTATAAAGCCCTAATCTTCTAAAACCAAGCTCTAAAGCTTCTTCCATGTCCTTAAATTCTAAATTAAGAGATGCGGGTAAGACCATAATCACCAAATCAAAGCCTGGTTTTAGATTATTTAGATTACTTTGGATAATCTCACGGATTCTTCTTTTTAAAAGATTCCGAGTAACCGCCTTTTTGCTAACCTTGGTCCCTAATAATATTCCAAAACGGCTAATTTCCGTATCTGTCTTAATTACCTTAAAACCCAAAACCCGAGTATAAAAAGATTGACCAGTTTTAAATATCTGATCAAACTCTTTATCTTTCGTTATTCTATTTTCTTTTTTGAGCATTTTTAAGCTAAGATAAGCCTTATTTTGAAAGTTTAACACGCCCTTTATCACGACGTCTTTTCAAAACAACTCTTCCGTCTTCAGTCTGCATTCTCTTTAAGAAACCATGTTTCTTTTTAGCCCGACGTTTATTCGGTTGGTATGTCCTCTTCGGCATAAGAATATATTATTCATTTATTATCGTTTTTATACGATAACACCTTTATTTACCTAAGTCAATGCTAACTTTAGCGTCTTTCCAGGGCAAGTTATTAACCTTTTATCAACATCTTCTAAACAAAGATTAACCTTGTGGAAAAGTTCGTTATCAAATATAATAAAAATAAGTTTATCTGCTTTAAAATTAATCTGGATTAAATCTAATCCCCAAACTCTTTATGAATAATGAACAGGTCTGGCAAGCTATCTTAGGAGAAATTGAAATAACTCTCTCTAGGGCCAATTTTGTTACTTGGTTTAAAGATACTTTTATTTCATCCTTTGAAGATGAACGGGTGGTTATTTGTGTCCCAAACGCTTTTGTTAAGAAATGGCTCGAAGAAAAATATCATAAAAATATCTTAAGTGCCTTAGAAAATGTCACAAAACAAAATATTAAAGAAATAATTTATAAAATTGAAATAAAAAAAGGAGGTGGCCCTACTTTTAAAATTAATGATTCTCAACTCAGCACATCAAGCGAGCCAGAAAAAACCATTAGCACTACAAAAAAGGAAAATAATACAAACAGTACACAAACCAACCGCTTCGGCCTAAATCCAAAATATCTTTTTGAAAATTTTGTAGTTGGTAAGGGAAATGAGTTAGCACATGCTGCTTGTTTAGCGATTGTAAATAACCCCGGTAAATCTTATAACCCTTTATTTATTTATGGCGGTGTCGGTCTAGGGAAAACTCACTTGCTTCAAGCAATTGGAAACGAAATAGCAAAAACAACTGATAAAATTTTATACACAACGAGCGAAAAATTCACCAATAATTATATTCAGGCGGTAACAACTGGAAAGGCTAAGGAATTTAAAAATCTCTACCGCAACGTTGATCTATTATTAATTGATGATATCCAATTTATGGGAGGAAAAGATGGAACCCAAGAAGAATTTTTTCATACTTTTAATGAATTACAACAAAATGACAAACAAATCGTTTTAACTTCTGATCGTCCACCAAAATCTATCCCTGCGATAGAAAAAAGACTAATCTCTCGTTTTGAGTCCGGCATGGTTGCTGATGTTGGTAAACCAGATATTGAAACAAAAATAGCAATCTTAGAAAAAAAATCTATTGAGAAGGGATTTCCTTTAGAAAAAGACGTTTTGTCTTATATCGCTGAGCATGTTCAAAATAATATTAGAGAATTAGAGGGGGCCTTAATAAAGGTTATTGTTTCCCATCAATTTAAAAACATTACTCCAACCGTCAAATCTGTAAAGGAGATTTTGGGTGATTTTATTTCCAATATTCAGTCGCGCTCTCTTTCTCCGAGAGATATTATTGAGGCAGTCGCCAAATTTTATAATATTTCTAATAAAGATATAATTGGAAATAGCCGAAAAAAAGAATTGGTTTGGCCCAGACAAATAGCAGTCTTTTTAATTAGAGAAGAGTTAAACACTTCTTACCCAACAATCGGGAATGAGTTAGGAGGACGCGACCACACAACCGCGATGCACGCTTATAATAAGATTTATCAAGAGGTAAAGGATAATAATAATGCAAAAATAAAACAAGAACTTGAATCAATTAAACAGCTATTAACATCTGTGTACTAAATTCTGTTGATATCTTGTGAAAATATTTGTGAATTATCTGTTTATTTTTTCTTAATTAATTTTTACAACTTGTGGATAAAAAACATCAATTTCTACTTATAAACAATATTTCAAAAACCATCCCTAATTTATTCAGCCACTTATCAACATAAAATATTAAAATAAAGCTAGTAAAATAATAAAAAAATAATAAATTACAAAGTTATCCACCTCCTTATTACTATTATTAAGTTAATATATTAATTTAATAATATAATAACCAATAAATAATATGCATTTTATAAGTTTGCAAGAAAATTTAAAAAGAGGTTTAAGTATTGTCGGGCATATAACATCAAAGAATATTAATTTGCCGATTTTAAATAATATTTTAATCCGAGTGGGAAATGGGAATATTGATTTTATTAGCACTAATCTTGAAATAGGAATTACTCATCAAGTCCGCGGAAAAATTGAAGACAATGGAGAATTTACTGTTGATTCGAAGTTAATTAACGATTACGTCAACTTACTTAGTGGAAACGAGAAGGTAAAAGTAGAGGAAAAGGATGGAGTTTTAAAGATTGAATGCGGAAACTACAAAACAAAGATAAAAGGTGAGTCAGCTAAAGAGTTTCCTTTAATTCCTAGCATTTCTAAAGAATCGTATTATAGCTGTTTGGTCGAAGATTTTAAGGAGGGTTTAAATAGTGTGGTTTTTGCCGTTTCTAACAGTGACAACAGATTAGAGTTAACTGGTGTTTTGTTTTCTTTTATTGGCGACAAATTAACTGTTGCGGCAACTGATAGCTATAGGTTAGCTGAGCAAGAAATTAAAGTTAAGGGGGAAAATATTAAAGACGAGCAGAGGGTTATTATACCTGCTAGAACCGTGCAGGAGGTTTTAAGAATTTTAAATAATTTAGAATTTTCAAATGAAGCAGAAAATCAAGAAACACTTAAAATATATTTATCGGAAGGGCAAATTTTATTTACCGTTGACTCTGTTGAGCTTATTTCTAGAATAATAAATGGTCACTACCCAGATTACAAACAAATTATTCCTAGTAAAAGTCAAACAGAGGTATTAGTAGAAAGAATAGAATTAATTAGAGCAGTAAAAGCGGCCGCCCTTTTTTCTAAAACTGGGATTAACGATATTACTCTATTATTTTCTAAAAATAAAATACTTGTTTCTGCCTTTTCTGGAGCTAGTGGTGAAAGTCAGATAGATTTATCTGCGGAAGTACAAGGAGATGATAATGAAATAACTATAAACTATCGATTCTTACTTGATGGGTTAAATAATATTAATAGCGGAAAGGTTAAGATAAGTGTTTTAAACAACGCAACTCCTTGTGTTCTAAGATCAGAAAATAATGAAGGTTATTTATATATAGTGATGCCGATTAGACAATAATAATAGATTAAAAAAAGACTAATTTAAACAACTAGTCTTTTTTTATTATCTAAATTTAATTAATTGAGAAATTTAAATCATTACTTTTTATTATATCTCCGCTCCAATCACGTAATTCTCCGTATAGAGAAAAGGTTCCTTTAATTTTGTTGTTTGGAGACCATTCAATATTTTGTGTATTCGTTTGAGGCTTATCAATTACTTTAATTAATTCAATTTTACCCTCCGAATTCTTAATAAAAACATTTATTTTCGCTGTTCTTAGGGGTTTTTCGATTTGAAAGCGGATCTTGATTGGAAAATCTATTGCGTTAAAAGCGGTTCCATTATTTGGTTTAATTAATGAAATAGAATTTTTATTTCCGTTAACTGGATTATTTTTAATTGTTAAATTAAAATCAACACTACTTTCAGTACAATTATCAACATCATCACACGCCTTAGCCGTTAAAGAATGATATCCATTATTTAAAAATGAGATATCTTTTGAGAAGACCTTGTTCTGTTCCCATTTTGTTTCAAACAAATTACCATTTAAAAAGTATTCTATTCTTTTTACTCCTCGTAAAGACGAACTTTCTGTTTGAATTTCTAAACTTGGGTTATTAATGGTTTGGTTTAATAAAGGAGAAAGAATTTTTATGCTTGGTAAATTTTCTAGAGCATGGAGTTTTTCATAATCAAGCGGAAGGGATGACGTTGATAGAATATTGTTTTTTATAGCCCATTTTTTTATTGCTTCTTCCCAAATTTGAAATTGAGGGTCTTGCTCAGGGTTTTTAGGAAAATCTTCTTTAGGGTTATCTTTGTCTACGTAATATAAAATAGAATGGGTGGATGGAATTAACTTTTCGGCTGTTAATTCGAGTGGTGTGTTCTCGGAAGCGGGGAGACCCGTTGTTGAATCTATTTTTATTATTTGAGATGGTATTTGTCCATCTAAGACTGGTTTTCCGGTTGTATAGTCATCGGGTTCTTTAAAAGATTCTATGGGAGTATTTCCTAAAACCTTAGACATATAATCATGCCAAATTGGTGCGGCCACAACACTTCCGTCAGCTGCGCCCTTCATTTTATCATTATTACTGTTTCCCACCCAAACCCCAGTAGCTAGAGAGGGAGTGTAGCCAATTGTCCAAGCATCATGATAATCGTTTGTTGTTCCTGTTTTGGCGCCAACCGGTCTTTCGCCTAAATTTAAATAATTCTTTTCTCCAAAAATATAAGAGCGAGCTTCATTATCAGATAAAACACTATTTATCATCCGGGCAATTTGTGACTCAAGAACTTTTTTACTTTCTGGTTTGTATTCTTCGAGAATTTTTCCATCTTTATCCTCTACTTTTAAAATACTCACAATAGGACTGATTTGACCATCGCGAGCAAAGGCGCTGTAAGCATTAACATGTTCTAATAATTTTACCTCTGCTCCACCCAAAACTAAAGCTAGGCCGAAACGATTTCTTGGGTATAAAGTTGAATAACCCATAGTCTCCGCTAAATCAATTACATTGTTTACTCCCGTTAAGTAAATTGTTTTTACCGCTGGAATATTAAGTGAGCCAGCCAGGGCTTTTCTAATTGTTACTGGGCCTAACTCTTGTCCATTATAATTATGTGGTTCGTATGGGTTAGCGGGGTCAGTGGAGAAATTTGTCACTACGTCATAAAGAATTGTGTTTGGGGTGTAGCCTTTTATAAAAGAAGCGGCATAAACAATAGGCTTCATTGATGACCCAGGTTGTCTTAGGCGAGTAGCAATATTAACCTGCCCGTCTATTGAATCATCAAAATAGTCGCGAGAACCAACCATAGCTAAAATTTGTCCAGTTTTTGGATCTATTGAAACAAGGGCAGCATTATTAGCGCCATACTTCTCTTGGTAATTTTCCGTCTTTTCTTTAATTACCTCTTCGGCTATTTTTTGTTTATATAAATCTAGGGTTGTATATATTTTTAATCCTTCTTGTTCAATCATTTTTTCTCCATACTTTTCTGCTAGAATATCTTTTATATACATTACAAAATGGGGAGAGGTCATGTTGTTATCAGGTTCCCGAAATTCTATTGGTGTTTCTTTGGCAATTTTTGCTTCTTCCTCGCTTATATATCCTTGTTCTTGCATCAATGTCAAAACATAGTCTTTACGGCTCAAGAGGATGTCTTTATTTGGCCCATACGGAGAGTAGCGACTAGGTGACTGGGTTAGGGCGGCGAGAGTTGCCGCTTCTTGTAAATTAATATCTTTAGCGTGTTTACCAAAATATTTTTGGCTGGCCGCTTCAATGCCGTAAGCATTAGAACCATAAGGAATTTCATTTAAATACATTTGAAGAATCTCATCTTTAGAAAATTTTTGTTCCAGACGATAAGCTAAAACTAATTCTTTAATTTTTCTGGTTATTTTTTTCTCCGGCGTTAAGACAGCATTTTTAATAAATTGCTGAGTAAGAGTTGATCCGCCGGCCGTTCTATTATATAAAACATTAGTAATAGCTGTTCTAAACATAGCCCAAACACTAAAACCGCCATGTTTATAAAAGTTTTTATCTTCTATAGCGATTGGCGCTTTTTTAACATATTCTGGCAGGTCACTTAGAGAGATTAAAGTTCTTTTTTGATCACCGTGGATTTCGTATAAAATATTTTCTCCCGTTCGGTCATAGATTTTTGTACTTTGGACGATTTCACGATTAATTAATTGATTAGGATTTGGTAAATCACGAGAAAGCCAGGCTACTAAAATAACCACAAGAACAAGGCAAATTAAGCCAAGTTTAATCAGTTTGAAAAAAAGAACTTTTTTCCAGTTTGTTTTTTCTTTTTTATGGTTATATTTTTTAGCTTTAATAACCGGTCTTGAATTTTTCCAAGAATCTGTGTAACGCTTATTTAGTTGAGGGATTGGCATAAAATTAATAATTCTTTATTATTATAGCATTTTTATTAGTTTAAATAAATCATTAGAAAGTGTGGGCTTATTATGATTTTATAAAAATTTGCTTTATAATATAATCATTATGATTATAATCAATAGTTTAGACAATAAGAGGGTTAAAGAGTTAGTTAGATTAAGAAAAACGAATTTTCGAAAAGAAAAAGATGTTTTTGTAATTGATGGAAAAAGAGAAATAGAAATGGCGTTAAAAGCAGGAATAATAATTAAGGAATTATATTATTGCCCCGAGTTGATTAAGGGAGGAATAAATAAAATAAACCAAACCTCGCTTAATCTAATAGAAGTAAGTGAAAGGGTTCTTAAGGCTATTTGTTATAAAGAAAGGCCTGATGGTTTTTTAGCGCTTGCCCAAAGGAGCTCGCTAAAATTAGAAAACATTAAATTAAGTGATAACCCTCTATTAATTATTTTAGAGTCAGTCGAGAAGCCTGGTAATATTGGGGCAATTTTGCGGACAGCTTATGCTGTGGGTGTTGATGCGGTAATTATTAATGATAATAAAACTGATATTTATAACCCAAATATAATTAGAGCCAGCGAGGGACATCTTTTTACTAATCAGATTGCCATTTGTTCACATAAAGAAACGCTACAGTACTTAAAAAATAACAAAATTAGTAGTTTTGCCGCGGCCACAAGCGGAAGTAAGGATTATACTCGAGTGAGCTTTAAAGGGGCCACGGCTATTGTTCTGGGTTCAGAATCTGAGGGATTAAGTAAGGATTGGTTAAAAGAGACAAATCAATTAATTAAAATTCCTATGCAAAAAGGAATAGACTCTTTGAATGTTTCAGTTTCAGCGGCAGTTATTCTATTTGAAGCGTTAAGACAAAGGAAATAAGAGAAAATAAGGAAAATTGTCTTCAGTTTGACAATAACTTATTTTCTTATTAATATAAGACAAGATTTACAAGTATGCGCCCGTAGTTCAATGGATAGAACACCAGCCTTCTAAGCTGGCTACGAGGGTTCGATTCCCCCCGGGCGTACGTTTCTAATGAATAAGTATGGTGCCTATGGTTTAA
>Ga0265297_10003314_pt1 | contig 29548 bp, 22 predicted proteins | sample Munlanlwell13791_FD_192502 | JGI IMG/M metagenome (GOLD analysis project Ga0265297, IMG submission 192502) | Leachate microbial communities from a municipal landfill in Southern Ontario, Canada - Leachate well 137-91 | ecosystem: Engineered > Solid waste > Landfill > Unclassified | place...
TATTTTTCTTTGTGATTATAGGGATCAATTCTCATTTCTGTTCTAAAATCAATCCCTTATAATATTTCTGGGACTGTTTTAGTGGCAAAAAAGCCGTCCTGCAAAATGCCAGAAAGGTATAACGCCGCTGCCCGCGGTGTCTACTTCCAGTCTATTTTAGAGGAGTGGATATTTTGTTTATTTATATTTATGATTATCATGATGGTGTGTGATCTAAGGGATATTTAAGGATTGTCGAGATAGATTGGATGGATAAATAGAAATAGAAAAATCTAAAAGATAGACAGTCTACAACTATTTATGTCCGATAATAATGATAAACTTGTTGAGTGTATGATGGAAGAATCGTTAGAACTTGAAGAAATTGCTTATTTTGACAAAATATACTATATTTTTGATAGGCATAGAACCTCTTTTTTATGCTGGATTAAGGCATTTAATGAAGGAATAATTGGTAACGATAATCTTCTCATAACTATTGATAAGCACTGTGATTTTTTTATTGAAGATCCAAATCGGGAGCATATACAACTTGCAAAATCAAAAGATATTAAAAAAATAAGAGAAAACATAAAGGAAAATAATAAACAAGATTTTATACTTATGGCTATGGAAGCTGGAATTGTAAGAGATATAGTAATCATAAGTCCTATTATAAATAAATCAGAATTTCCAAAGGGTCTACCTTCCGAGTATAAAGATGATAAAGGGAATATTCACAAAGCTACTTACTTCTCTAGCATTGAGGAATTTGAACAAAAATTTCCAAATAAAAAGAATTATCCGGTAATACTCGATATAGACTTGGATTATTTTCAGACTCATGTTAAAAATATTCTAGAACCTATTGAAAAATGGAAAAATACAAAAAGGTTAACTAAGACTGACCGAAAATCATTTTTTAAGCCAGAAACTAAATTAAACGATATCTACCATAATTCCAAGATAGTTACTCTTGCTAAAGAAATGTCTTATTCTCATGGAAAAGGAAAAGTTTGGGCAGAAGAATTTCTAGAATTATTCTGTTTATTGGAAAATTTCTATAGAGGGGATCAAAATCCTTTTGTAGTAGAAGAAGATGAGGATGAAATGTCAGATTTCTAGGACAGAATTTTTAAATATTGTCGAGATAGAATGGATGGATTAAGAAATATTCAAATTAACCAGATTTTTAAAGATATTTCCGGCATCGTCTTTAGTATAAATTGTTAAATTATGTTGACCTTTTTTAAAACTCCTTGAGACTAAACAAATGTTATTTTTTAAATTTGAACATAAAACGGTTTCTCTAGGTTTATTATCACTTGAATCAATATAAGTTATTTTATCAAAATTAATTTCTGTAACATTAAATATAAAGTTAACCTTCCCTTTACTACTTGTCCAATTAATTTTAACGCTTGGCAATATTGTATCAACTGTTAATTTTATAGGTTTTGATAAAATATTTCTTCCGGTAATATCAGTTATATTAAAATAATATTGTATTTCTTTGTTTTCAAGACTTGCAAGATTTACTTGAGTATTGCACGATCGAACACCTTTTTCAATACTACATTCTTTAACTAAATCTAGATTTTTCTTTTGATTATAAAAATTTAATATTAAATCTTTAGGATTATCTTCTTTAAATTCGATTGAAAAATTTCCATTAGTAAACCCTCTTTTTGGTAATGTTTCAGAAATTCTTGGATTTGTTGAATCAACTAAAAAAGATAATTTTTTATTTGAGAAGATTTGGCTTTTATTACCTATAGCAATTGTAATATTATAAAATCCATCATTAAATGATTTAGTTTTGTTATAAGTACTACATTTACTACATAATTTCACAGTTACTTGTTTCCCACGATTATCAAAATAAGAATAACTTATATCGCTAGGATTATAATTTGAGAAGATATCAAATAATATATTTTTACTCGAAAAATAAAGTCCATTTACTGGAGAGTTTATTTTGAGAGGTATGCAATCATTATCATTAAAGTCAATTTTTCCATCACAGTCATTGTCTATTCCATCATTGCAGTTTTCTTTTTGAGGTGTTTTTAAAACTGCATTGCAGGTTATGTTTAAACCTGAAGATGAACAAATATATTTTCCCTGTTCTTTGCATTGACCAGCTCCTGCAAAGCATGTTTGATTTAATAAGGAAAAATCCTCATCAGTTGAACCATCGCAATCATTATCCTTGTTATCACATACTTCTTTTTTTGGTCCTAATGAAAGGCATGTGCCCCATTCTTCCCATGTGCAATCTTCTTTACATTTTCTTGTTTTTTGTCCAGTTTTACATTCCCCTATATTGCTTCCACACGAAGTTGTTTCAGAGTTTTTATCACAGTCTTCTTTTTTACCTTCTAAATTGAATACATTAACTTTTCCATCACCACAAGTTCCATATTTTAAGTCATTTGGATATTTTTGTAGATAAGGGTTTAGGATATCATCAGAAATTTCAAAATTCATAGGTGTTGAATTTTCATAAGGATAAACCCAATTAACAACAAAGTAATTTCCACTTTTCCAGGCAATCAATTTTTCATCTGAAACTGTGTAAACATAAAAGTTTTTTTCTCCAATAGATTGTACTGAAATTTTAGAACCATATTCATCTAAAAAGTATTTTTTAATTCCTGCTTGTAGAGAGGTTTCATTATCAAAGATTAGAATATCTAATTGGTTAATTATATTCTCATTATTTGCAGGAGTATAACGAGCACCATAATATTCTATAAATCCGTCTTTATTAATATAGCCTCCTCTTTGTGAATTTAGATAATTCCAATTTCCCAAGTTATTTCTAAAAAAATATTTATCTAGTTCAGTTGTATTAATCCAAAAATAAGTTGAGGCAGAAGTTGTGCTAGATCCATCATTACAATTAAAATCAATTGTATAAGGAGTATCACTAGCCATATTATCAATAAGCCCAGTAATGAATTCATAATGATTAGTTTCATTATCGATCATATCTTTTGTTTCTCCATTAAAGGTATAAGTGCAAGAAGAAGGATTTGTAGTATCTATCTCAATGAAGAAATTATCTGTTACATAATAATAGCCAGATTCCGGCCACGCAACAGTTATAGTATTAACATTAGAGGATAATAGCCTCATAAGACTTTGATTATTGGAATTATTTATACTTTTATAAAAAACTCCTGAAGTTCCAACCGAATTATAAGAATTATGTTTATCTACTATAAAATTTTGAGCAGATATAAGACTTATAGAAAAAATCATTAAAAAAGATAATAAAATATATTTAGAATATCTCTTTTTCATAAATATCTGACTTATTAGGATTTTAAAAGGATTAAGCATTTTTGTTAGTTATTATGTGAAATATATATTAAATTTAAAAACCTCTTTAATTTTTCCACTTCCATTTAGCTTTATTTGTCTTGATAAAATCACTATATTTTGTAACTATCATTCCTGTTTTTTGATTTTTTCTACGTCTAAATATCATTACAATAAATGTGACAGCAATTAGAACAACTATAAATATTCCTGCAAAGATATAATTTGTTTTTTCTGCACCGACTACTGCAGCGGTTCTAAATCTAAAAAAATTCCTCATTCTTGAATAGAATGTTGGTTTTTGTTCTTGAGTCTTGATTTCAGGAGTTTTCACTATAGGAGGTGTTGTCGTAGGGACTGTTGTAGTCGGTTTGGATGATGTTGAACTAGGAGTTTTCACAGTTGTTTTTGGAGCAGTATAACTTCCACCGCCTCCGCCACCCCCGCCTCCGCCACCACCTGAGTTTCCACCATCATTTGATGGACAAGCTCCAACATCAGTAGGGCAAGAAGAGCAAGTTTCACCGCCATTTATAATGCCATCTCCACAATAAGTTGATTGTTCTTTTATTCCAGAATGTTTTAATCCACTTATTTTATATCTAGTATCATTTTCAATTAATTCACAGGTATATCCATTCTTAGAATCAGGGCATTTCAACCATGTTTCATCACTCGAAGTACAAACCTCGGAAATTTCAGTTAGTAAATTTAGCTCAGAATCTTTTATGCATAATCCAGTTCCATTTAATATTCTATTAACATAAACTGTTTTTGTCTGATTTTGTGAAGAGAGGTCTAAACCTTTTATAATTACATAAGCAAAATTACTTTCATTTGACTGTTTTTGTATAGATAAATTTGCTAGATTTATTGAACTATTAGTAATATTAAAATCAAATTCAATTAAAGAATTATTTCCTTCTATGAATCTTATTGTATTATTAATTTTATCTTGTTTCAGATTAGGCAGAGTTGTATTAATATTACTTAAATTTCCAATAAATCCATCTTTGTCATAATCACAAGATAATGAATAAGTATTATTTTGAGGTTTTCCTAAAGTATCATTCACTAGATGAGTTTTGGCAAAACAACTGTTAGTATCATTAGACCAACCTATAATAGAATCCCCTTTTAAACAAACAGTTTTAACTTCTGTCCAATTAGGAGTACAAAAATCACAAGAATTTGTTTTGTTTAATGGAAGCATATCTGAAATTAATTTTGTTTTTTGATAGCAACTATTCGTATCATTATACCAAATAATGAAGTTATCCGAGATAGTGCATGAGTTATTTATCTCAACTATTTTTGGAGTACAAAAATCACAAGTTTGATTCAGAAGTTCTGGTTTAGTCCAGTTTTTATTACAGTGGTTATTATCTATCCAGTCTTTAAACTGTAAATCATTAACATTGCATTCTGACCAATTTCCTTGAATGATCCAATTAGGATTACATAAGTTTATTTGATAAATATTTGTTTGCGTTGACCTTATTTCTACAACATCGGTTTGCTTTATATCATTGATAAATAAAGAATAATTCCCCACTGGAAAAGATAATCCCCCTGATTGAGTTATTATATTGCCGTCATAGTGAAACCAAATACCTGTAAAATCATTTTTCTTTAAGGGTATATTATAATTATTATTCTTTATATCTACTTTATTTATTAAGCTTTGATTGTTTGTTAATTTTAGAAGTATAGCTCCTTTATTGAAGGGATTATTATCTGAAAAAGCACTATTAGGTTTAATATAAAGCTCTCCATTATTCTTATTTAAGTGGTTGTTTATTGTAGACTCCGATGCATCATTGATTATATCATTAATTACGGTTATCTCATTGTCTATATTATATGATCCAGAAATTATGCTATCTCCTTTAAGATTACCATGATTAAAAGGGAAAGTAATTAATGTATTTCCATTCTGTAACATATTTGCACTAGTAACAGATACTATACTATCTGAGAAATCACTATCCTCTACATGTAAAGCATTTACAGGTATAATATCATCTCCACTTCCTGCAATATTATAGAATATGGTATTTGTTAAATTTATATTGTTAAGACTCCAAGTAAACTGACTTCCAACAGCCAAGTCTTTATATGCAGGAGCATTAGTGTCTAATCTACCTAAATACTTAACTATATCCTCTGTTGGATCAAACCACCTATCAAAAACAATTCTGTTTGCAGAATACGAACCAAAAAAAGGAGATCCTAATGTAATTATTTTATTTACATCTCCCTTATAACTTATATTTTTCCCATCAGGACTATTTGTTAGGTTAGAAAAATAACCCCTACTAACTAACCCCCCCATACTATGCGCAATTATATTAACTTTAGGCTTTCCAGAGCTGGTTTTTACATAATCTATGGCATCAGATAATAATAATGAAGAATAATCTATCTTTTGATCATTAGGATAATAAAATTCCCATACATTATATCCATAATTATTAAGTTTTTTAGGAAGACTATCTCCATCCCAGTATCCTGCCTCTCCATTTAAACCATGCACTAATATAATAGGATAGGTATTTGAACTAATAGAATGAGTATCATCTAAAAAAGAAACCATATAATCATCTTGATTATTTACTATTTGAGAACCTTCAGCAACAATGTTATCATTTGAAAGAGTTTTTAAAGAAGTTTTACTATTTATGAATTCAACATGCGTATCTTCTTTGATTAGGTTATCTTCAGTTATCTCTTTTAATTCATTCTTTTCATATCCCCAAAATATCTTTGGATAATTAGAAGCTTCTTCATCGAATTCAAAGTAAATTTCATGCTCACCTTTTTCAAAATAAATTTCCAAAGATTTATTCTCCTTAAGACGATTTGTAGTATCTATTAAAGTTTCATTATCTATTATTAGTTTTAAATTTCCAGTTATATTAAAATGAAATTGATAATTTCCAGTTTCATTTATTTTTATTTTTCCTTTCCATGTAAGGAATATCTTCTCAATATTTGAGTCTAATGATTTTAATTCCAATGAACTAGCTTTAAACTTTGCCTCTCCATTAATTGCATTAGGGATTTCATTTTTCTTCCATAATTTTTTGTCAGTTTGTATTCTAACAATTTGATGAACTGATTCTCGACCACTTCTATATTGTGGTAAATTAGAAAATTGATTAGTCCACATACCAATAATTTCGTTATTTTCATAAGCAAAGATTTTATCTATTTTATAATCTACAAAAAGAGTATCCCAATTCCAATTAGAGATATACCTCTCCGGATTGAAATCAAATTGTCCAGTAGAATCTGTTTCAGCGGTGAAATACCATAAGGTGTCATCTACAAACAAATCATCATCTTCAACAAAAACAAGAAGTTTTAAGTTATTATATGGTATTTGAGAAAAAGTTTGATTTGACTGAGTAACTTTGTAAACCTTTCCCCAAACTGCTTTATTACAAAGTATATTCTGTCCATTCCAGTTTTCATTGGTTAGACAACAACCTTCTATAGAATCTCCGATTCCTTGCCCATCATCATCACAAATAAGATTCGCTGAGCATTGACCCCCAATTGTATCAAGACTATTAGGTTTCTTACAATCCCACCCTGCATAACCTACCAATGTATTTAATATTCCAGATTGTTTTGTCTTATCTCCAACTTTTGCAATGAAGTAAAACTCTGAATTTCCGCCTATTCCGTCATCTCCATTAGGAACAATCCAGTTTGCAGAGGCAAAATTATTATTAATTGTGGTAAAAACGCTATTAGGAAGTTTATCATCTACAGGATCTACTCCATCAAGAACCGTATCTTGTTCCCATATTTCAAATTCTACTTGTTGTCCATTTTGAAATCCACTTGTACTAATACTGAGTTGAACCGTATTTCCAGTATTAGCACTAGAAGTTGACCATGTTGCTGAGGAAATACTTGTTGGAGCAACACATAAGTGAGTATTTGTATTCCAGGTATCTGCACTATTACAACATCCACATTCTAATCCTGCAAGACAAATTCCTCCATTATAGTCTACGCAATTTAATCCATTACTACATTCAGAATCCCAATCACAATCAAATTCATTTCTTAAACAGCCTCCCTTTCTTTGACCTTTATAAAAACAAAAATCATCATGCCCATTAGAGAGTAAAGAACCATCATAACAGTTACAATCACCATATCCCGTACAAGAAGCCCAACCTAAATAGCATGTTGATTTCAGATTATAACATTCATCCTTATCACAATTATTTGACCATCCTGCTCCACAATCTCCGCATGAACTCAATGCGGATGAAAAAAATAAAGCGGAATATGTTTTTATTTTATAAGTAGGAATAAAATATAATTCAGAAACATCATTTTCGTATTCTTTAGATAAATCTAAAAAAATTGAGCTCTTTAAAATAAAATCTGCTCCTTTTTCAGATTCAACATGTATAAGAGTATTATTACTTACCCACTCTACAAAATTTCTATATATTAAGTAATTTTTACCATTCATCTGAAAAATATGTTCTGAATCAGAATTATCATTCGTTTTATTAATATTTTTTATTAGAGTTTCTCTATCTCTAAATTTTATTAGTTCAACAATCAATTCAGTATTATTATCTGAATAAGATAACTCTGAAGATTTAATGACATTTTCCAAATTGATCGGTGGTTCTTTTTCTTCAGTTTTTATTAACTTAAATTCAGATAAATTTTCTTTAGGATAATCAACAGAGAGATTATTTGAATTATTAATTTCACTTTTATAAATAATAGGTAATCCATATCCAAAAATAGGATCTCTTCCCACTGCCCCCAAATCTAAGGCAGATTTTTGAAGCAAAGATCTAATCTCTTGATTATTCATTGAAGGATTGTTAGAAAATAGAGAAGCAGCAACAATTCCCACATGGGGAACACTAAAAGAGGTTCCTTTAATTATAGAATTTCCAAGTTTTATATTCTCTCCTGGTGCAACAAATTCTAGATAATCTCCATAATTTGAAAAATTAGATCTTTCAAGATTATTATTTATGGATCCAACAGAACAAACAGAATTGTATGCAGCTGGATATATCTTGATATCTTTTCCATCGTTTCCAGAGGCAGCTATAAATAAGATCCCTTGAGAATATGCTTTATCTATAGCCTCTTTAAGAAATAAAGAATTTCCCTCGCCTCCAAAACTCATCAGGATAATATTTATCTTATTATCTATTGCCCAGTTTATTCCTTCAATTGTATCACTAGCATATCCCTCTCCATTTTTATCTAAAACTTTAACAGAATATATTTCGGCATTAGTCAAAGGAAATCCTTCATTCTCAGATTTTAATAACTGAGAAATAGAGGTACCGTGCCCATTATCATCTGAAGTATCATTATCTTCATTAACAAAATCATATCCATTTATTATAAGTTTATTATTAGACCCCGTATCAAATATAGCAATTTTTACATTTTTTCCTAAACTAGAGCTATTTGAAGTATTAAGTCCAATTATATCAAAATTCCAACTATCAGAAGATCCAAAAGATTTAACGATGTAATCCGGTTCTACATAAGTTATTGATTTTTCCTTTTGTAATGTTTCTTTATCAACACCTTCTATAACTAATTTTCTAGGATTTGAAGAGATTGATCCAGAAATAGCCGCTTTTGCAATTGCAGTTTGTCTACCATTATATTTAGAATTATTCCCTATTTCTTCAACAACCTTGTTTTTTAAGGAACTACTAAAATTATTATCCTCAACCTGAATTATGTATCTATCTTTTTTTGTTATAGTTGCTGCACTAAATGTTAAAGGAAGGATTAAAAGAATTAAAAAAATACTCAAATATATTAATCTAATAAAATGCTTTTTCATTTTTTAATTTAGGGGTTTAAAGATTAAATTAAACAACCATAAAAGAAATAATATTAAAACTATTAACCATAAATATTTTAAAAATTTCAATTTTTTTCCAATAAGATAAAGAATGCCAATAAATATAAAAAAAACTACTATAATTATCAAAAATGCAAGGGAAAATGAACCTACATCTAGTATCATTTTCTGCCCCATACCCAACTACTTCTTTTCATGCAAAAGTGAGGGGTCTCCTCTATTTAAAAACTTTGTTTATAAAAGTTGTATATCTTAATAGTAAAAATTTACTACTTATTTTAGATGAATATTTTTATGAAATCAGTTTCAATCTTCTTTCTCCTTATACAACCACATCAAAATAGGCATAGTATTTTCCTTATTTAATTTTTTAATCGTTCTTTCTAACTCTTCATTATCCCTAAAGAACTTCAATTCATATGAAAATGAAGACCTTCTTTCTCTTAGTTGGGGAAACTCTTCAATTAATTCCTTTTTTAACCTTATCCTACTAAACGATTTAGTTCCTTCATCGTATAACAGCTTTCCATTTGTTTCTAATATCTTTCTTGGTGATAATGTTTTCTTTTCCATTTTAAGATAGTTCTCACTAGGTTATACTTTTATTTTTAAAAATTAGTTTAAGGATACTTTATTTTTCCAGTTGCAATATCACACAACCATATTTTTTTACAAAGATTTTTTTCAGATAACCCTAATTCCTTTAATACTTTCACACATTCAGCTTTCTTTTCTTTTATTTCAGATTCTTCTCCATCTGTCTCAATCTCTAAAAAGTTTCCAATATCTTTTACTTCGTCAATACTTATTGTAAATTCTTTGTATTTGAAGTTAGTCCTTTTTTTATCAATAATTCCAAGCAAAGGAAAATTTAATCCTTTTAGAATTTGTTTAAAAGTTTCAATATCTCCAACAGGAACTTCAAACTCTTTATTTACTCCATCTGCAATATTTACATGAAGAGCAAAAACTCCTGAGTTTTCTCCGTTTTTATATCTTAAACGAATATATTCATTTGTTTTTCTTGTATCCCTACTAGGATGATTGTAATATTCATCAATTTGATGTTTCACTTTTTCTTCTTTTGCTCCAATTGACTTTAAGGATTTCTTTAATTTTTCTTTGTCATCAAAAGTTGCTTTAATTTCTATTTCCATTATGCTGTTACGATTTCAAGACCCCCTTTCATTCCTAATCTTTCAAGATAGTGAGAATCAATTCTCGGATTATGTTCTTGCATTCCAGTTGATTCTGCTACTCTATGATAATAATCAACCATCATTCTTAAGCCATTCGCTCCTAAACTTTTTGGAACTGCAACAGGAAGTTTATGTGTATACCTTGATAAATCATGAGTTAAGACGTTTAATCCTTCTTCATTTTCAATTCCGCTTCCAGGATGCGGAGTTATAAAAGAAACATAAGTTATAACTCCTTGTCTTTGACCCATTTCTTCAATAAATTCTACATTGGTAGTTAGATCTTCTTCAGTTTCGCCAACATAACTAAACATATAAACCGGATTTATTTTACATCCATTATCAAGAATAGTATCAAAAGCTTTTCTTACAGTTTCTTCTTTGATCCCTTTATTCATTAATCTCTGAGTATTTTCTGAAATTGATTCAACACCTGTGTGAATTGTGTCAAGACCGGCCTTTACCATTTGTTTAACAAGCTCATCTTCAATTTTATCAATTCTAGATTTTGCTTTATATCTTAATCCTAAATTTGATCTTTCAATTTCACTAAATAATCCCCTTGCCCAGTGGCTATCAATTGTTACAGATTCATCTTTAAAATGAACTTTTCTAAATCCAAATGATTTCAACATTTCAAGTTCACTTATTATATTTCCATAAGATCTTTTTCTTTGCTTAAATCTCCACATTTCATTTAAAGTGCAAAATTTACACGACATAGGACATCCTCTTGTTGAATAGATCGGAGCAGAACTAAACTCTGCATAAGTTCTAACAGGAATTAAATCATAAGCAGGCATTGGCAAAGAGTCTAAATCTTCAACTAGTCTTTGATTAGGATTAGTGATAGTTTTACCATCTCTTTTGTAAGAGATTCCATTTACTTGATCTATAGAAATTTTTCCTTCTAATGCATTGACGAGTCCAGAAAAACCTATTTCTCCTTCTCCCCTAACTACATAATCAACATAACCTGTATTCAAAACTCTTTCAACATTAAATGTTGGATATATTCCTCCAATTACTGTTGTTTTACCCATCATTTTAGCTTGTTTTAAAATATTTAGGGCATCTGGAGCTTCAACAGTACAAGCTCCTGTTGCAACAACATCAAACCCATTAAAGTCTACTTCAAGATTTCTAGGTCTTCCTAATGCCCTGTCTAATCTATAATCTTTTATTGCAATTTCAGCTCCATTATTTTGTCTAGTGTATGAAGCTAAGTACAATAAACCTAATGGAATACCGACGTCACCGCCATATCCCTGAACCTTAACAGGATACCTTACATCAGGTTTTGCGAGTAGTATATTTGTTGTCATTTTATAATAATAGCAAAAGTAAAGTATTTAAACCCAGTTTAACATTTTATTTAACAAAATAAGAAATGTTAAAAGAAACGTAGTTACAAATTTTAGGATTTGTTAAACGATTTGTTTAACACTTTTCAAAAGTATATAATAAAATATATAACAATAAAATGGAATCAACAAACTCAATAGTTCATAAAGAAGATCAGAAAGATTTCGATTTAGAAATAAAACCTGATTGGAAAAATGGAAAACAACTAAATATTTTTTGTTCTTTTACATATATAACTCCAAATTATTCTATTTTATTTACATTAAATGAACTAAAGAAATTTGTTGTTCAGGGAAATTATAAGGTTTTCTTAGTTATATGGGATATGAATACACTTGCAAATCCATATTTTAAGAGAATGGTCACATCAAGAAAAGTAATGAATCCAGACTCTTTTATTGATCAAAGAGTTACTGAATTAAGAGATCTTGCAGAATCTATTGGTTTTGACAAAGAAAAAATATCAATATACAAATCTTCTGAATTATGGAAGAGAATGATAGCTTATAATGAAGAAAATATTTTTCAGCAATTCTATGCAGTTCTTGCAAAAATGAATATAGCCGATTTTGTAGAAAATAAAAAAGTATCTCATCTTTTCCAAGTTCCAATGGATATCTTTTTCTGTAATTATTTCCATAAACTATATCCAGAAGATACAAATAAAGCAATTGATCTTGCTTTCTTTGGACAAGATAAAGAAAGCTTATATTTAGCAACAAGAAAACATATGATTGAAGAAGGATTAATAGAAAACAAAAAACCAATATTCCTCTTAATGAAATATTTCCCTTATTTACTTTACAATCATAATTTACCTGAATGGGATATGAGTTTAAAAGATATTAAAAATATTGTAATTAACTTTCCTATAGACAAAAAAGAAATATTAGATTTATTGAGACATATTGCAGGTTCTATAAATATAAGTGTAAAAGATAGTGACGAGGAATTAGACTTCAAAGATTTTTATGAGTCTCATAAAGATAAGCCTGAAAAGGAATTAAAAGAAATACTTGCAGAAAATTTATACAGGTATTTAAAAGAGCATAGAAAAAAGTTCATTGAAACAAGCGGAAGAATAGAAGAATCTATACTCCATGTAACAAAAAGATCAGATGTAAAAAATATAGGAAAAGTTTTGAAAAGTCAGATTGCTCTTGAAATTCTTCTTTTAGCAGATGGTTCAAAATCAACAACAGAGATATCTAAAGTAACAAAGAAGTCTGTAGCTACAATAAGTACCTATACAAATAGATTAAAGAGAATGAATTTAATTAGAGTTCTTGAAAATGGGCATCTAAAAAGAAATATCAAAGGTGTTAAGGTTAATTTTGAGTTAGGATTATAAGCAAACAATCCCTCCTAATTTTATGAAAATCATAATCCTCCAAGGGGATATAACAAAGGTAAAAGCTGATGCAATTGTAAATGCTGCTCATAATACCCTTATGGGTGGTGGAGGTGTTGATGGGGCAATTCATAAAAATGCTGGTAATGAGTTAATTGAGGAATGTATCAAGCTAAGAAATGATAAGCTCCCAAATGGACTTGCAACCGGAGAAGCGGTTGCAACAAAAGCATATAATCTTCCTGCAAAGATAATTATTCATACAGTTGGACCGAGATATTATTCAGATAATCTTGACTTATTAAAAAATTGTTACATTAACTCATTGAAACTTGCAGAAGATAATAGTTGTAATTCTATAGCTTTTCCTGCAATTGCAACAGGAGCTTATGGGACTCCAATAGAAAAATCTGCTGAAATAGTTAAAGAGGTTTTAGATAATTATAAATCAAATATTATTGAAGAAGTTATTTTAGTGCTTTTTGATAAAGAAGATTTTGAAGTTTATAATCGTATAATAAAAAATAATGATTTTAATTAGAACATTCTTTTTTATATGCACAATCTTTATGTATATAGCTCGGACATTCGGGTAATTTTTTAAAATTGTCATTGTTTTTATCTTCAAGGATTTTAATTATTTCGTTAATTCTTTGTTTGCAAATTGGATCGAAATTAAAAGTTACTTCAAACACCTTAAACTGATTCTCTAAATTTGGATAAAACATCAAAATTAGTCCCTTAGTTTTTCCATGAATTAATAAAGATATTCCTAGTTCTGCAACCTTATAATCTGAAGGAGATTGAAGCACTCTGTTATATTTAGAGGGGCTTGAATGTGCGATAAAAGGTATTATTTTACCTTTAGGATCTCCAAGATCACGAATCTTAAGCCAACTCTTTTTCGGGAAATAAATTTTATCTATCACTGGTTCAGGTATATCTTTTAAATCCATTTTATCTAACTTAAAAAGATCTAGATTATAGATAAGATGATCAAAATAATCTTGATTCTGTTGTTCTTCAAAGTTAGATGTGTAAGGTGTATCTTCGAGGTCTTTAATATGTTTATTAAAAAACTTTCTTGGAGCTAAAATATTAAATATAGAATAAAAATCAAAATTTCCGGATAAAGATTTAATTGATTTTTCTAATTCGTCTTTAAAAGATAGATCCTCAAAGAGAGTGATATAATCTTTTACCTCACATCCAATATCTTTAAGTAATTCAGGGTTACATTTTCCACTTTTTTTAATATTACATTCGAGAAAACAATACCTGCATTTACCTAAAGTCAAAGGATCATTCTTTCCAAAAAGTACTCCTCTTAGATTATTGATTCTTTTTTTAAGTATTTCTTCAATTTTATCATGGTCTTTCACTTCTAATTTAAATACTTTGAATTGGTAGGGTAAATTTTGAGTCATAAATACTAAAAAATTAATTTTCGGTCTTAATGGGTCTAACACTGTATAAAATGCAAGTTGTTCTATATCTCTTCCATTTAATAACAAAATTTCTTCAGCAGTTTGAGGTAACACATGTTTAGTTTTTAATTCCACAATAGAGTTTCCGATTCTTGCATCTATTCTACCCTTAGCTTTAATTCCTAAATAAAAACCATCTAAAATGGATTCAGAAGATACAAATTCATCCATTCCTTTAAACCATCGATCTGCAAAAGAATGAAGTTTCCTTCCAACAATAAAATCTTTTTCAGACAATTTTTCAAAATTGTTTTCTGGAAATTTTTGGATTATATATTCTTTGTAAGGATCGCAAACACTGGTTAGAAAAAAATATTCAGGAGGAGAACTATTAGATTTTGGGATTTCTCTAGATTTATTCTTTAGAATTCCTGCTAAAGTATCATTTGATTCGATCTTTGCAGATTTTTTCATAAGATCAATTATACTTTCCATTAGATTACGATAAATACAATCAATATAAACTTGATTGTATTGGGGTGGATAAATTTATGAATTTTTGGGATAACCAATAAAATTAAAAGTATGGTTTTCTAGTTATTTTTAGAGGTGTTTAAAGAATGGCTACATATTCACATTCCAAGGTATCAACATTTGAAAACTGTCCTTATCAGTATAAATTAAGATATATTGATAAAGCAGAACCAGATATTCCAGAGACTATTGAACTTTTTATGGGAAAAAGAGTCCATGAAACTCTTGAAAAGCTGTATAAAGATAAGAAGTTCAAAAAGTTGGTTTCTAAGGCAACTCTAATCAAATTCTATAAAGATAATTGGGATAAACAAATTTCTGATGATATTTTGGTTGTTAAAGAGGGTTTGACTGCTGAAAATTATAAGAAAATGGGAATTAAGTTTATTGAAGATTATTATGATAAATACAAACCTTTTGATCAACTAACAATACTAGGTCTTGAAACTGAAGACCGGATGACCTTAAAAGATGGAAGCCAATGGCATGTAAGAATAGACAAATTTGCCTGTGATGATAAGAGAAATTATTATGTATGCGATTATAAGACCAATGCAAATATGAAAGATCAAGAAGAGGCAGATAGTGATAGGCAACTTGCAATGTATTCAATTTGGGTTAAAGATAAATTCAAGGATGCTAAATCTGTAAAACTAGTCTGGCATATGTTAGCATTCAATAAAGAAGCAATTTCTGAAAGAAATGATAAACAACTAAAAAAATTAGAAGATGAGACAATTAATTTAATTAAAAAAATAGAAAGAGCAGAAAAAGAAAAGGATTTTCCAACCCATATTACAGCATTATGCAATTATTGTGGCTTTAAATCTCAATGCCCTTCTTTTAAACATCAAATCGAAATAGAAGCAAAAGAAGATATTAAAGAATTTAAAGAAGACGATGGAGTTAAATTAGTTGATGAATTTTCAGAGGTTAAGTTAAAGAAAAAAGAAATTGAAGAAAAAGAAGAAAAGCTTAAAGCAGATTTAATAGAATTTGCAAAGCAAAAAGGAATAGATATAATCTATGGGAGTAATATGAAAGCTAATATAAAAGAATTTGATAAATTAGTTTTACCCGAAGCAGATGAAGATTATAAGAAATTTATTGAACTTTTAAAAAGTAAAGGGCATTGGGAAGAATGTTCTATGATATGTTATCCTAAAATTCAAAGTAAAGTAATAAAAGAAGAGCTTCATCCAGACTTGATAGAAAAAGTGAAATTAGAGAAAGACAAAAGAATAAGTTTAAGTAAAAGAAAAGATATTACAGAAGAATAATTTGTTTATGTTTCTGGAAAAGTCTTTAAACAATAAGTATGTTTTTTCTAAATGACAGATGTTTTTACAAAAAGAGAGTACTATTCGTTGATGGTTGTTATTGGCACAAATGCAAAAAACATTATATCAAATCTAAATCTAACATCGAGTTTTGGAAAGATAAAATAGTAAATAAAAAATTAAAAAAAGATGGATGGGGAGTTATAAGAATCTGGGAACATGACCTAAAATGAGCAATAAAATAATATTACCTTAGATTTTTTAATACTGATAAATTAAGTTCTTTTACTGAATGAATGCCTTTTAAATCCTGTAAAAATTTTCTAGATTTATATACCTCATCGGACACAAATAAATGGATACCATGGTTTATTATACTTTTAGCTTTTGTTTCGTTTAAATCAATTCCCAAAGTAATTTCGATCATTACATCTATTCTGCTCATTTGTGCAGTTTTGATAAACTGTTTATATCTTTCTCTCAAGGTTCTTTTTGCACCAATTCCATAAGTCCTTCCTTCCAATTCAAAAAAGAAATCAAATTCAGTACTGGAATCATTTTTATCATGGACTTTTTTTATTTTGTCTTCAGGTATACCCATCTTTGTTAAAACTGAAAGAATCCTATTTTCATAATTACTGCCGGAATCTGAGATTATTGACTGGTTCATACTTTCAGTAAACATAAGCATAAAAATTTGATTTGGTTCAAGCCCTTTCTTTTTCAAACTTATTGCAAGTACGGATAACTCGTTTACAAAATCATGAGCTTCTTTAGACATAAAATTTGTCTGTCCTTGTTCTAAATTTGAAAAAAACAATAATGCCAATAATGCTCCATTTACACGCGTAGCGTATGGTCTTTTTACCGAGATATTATCATATTCCAATGAAAGTGGGTCTAGTTTATTTAATTCGCTTACGGTTATAACCTCTTTTATTTTTGCTTCCTGTAAAAGCAAATCACGAATTGAATAAAGTTTTAAGCTGAAAGCCAGTAATTCTAAATCTATTTTAGTTTTAATTGATGCACACAGAAGTTCCATAATATCTTTTTTATCCTCTCCAATATATGCCGAACAAATATTATTTATTTGGGCTAAAGTAGTTTCAACTTTAGAGGATTTATTTAATTCAAGGGTTTCTAACAAATCCCCTACCTGCTCATTGTTTATTTTAGATTTAACAAGATGTTTTAAAAAATAATAGAACTGTAAATTAATGTCAAACTTTGCTTCTGTGATGTTTAATTTCTGTATTTTCATTTTCGTTAATAGGACAAGTATTAAGTACTTTATAAATCTCACCTGCTAATGCCTTAATTACAGGGACAGCAACGCTATTACCAAATTGTTTATATGCCTGATTATCACTGACTGGAATCTTAAAATTTTCAGGAAAACCCTGAAGTCGGGATGCTTCTTTTGGGGTAAGTTTTCTTGGATTTTTTCCTTTTTGCTCTATTAAAATTTCAGAACCATCCTTGTAATATCTTGCAGAAATAGTACTCGTATAAGGAGATTCAGTATTAAATATAGAATATCCAAATCCATTACCTTTTGATTTATGTTCTTCTTTTCTTCTCTTATGACCTGACCACAATTTATCCGAGATAGTATATTTAAGATCTACTTCTTTATCTAAAATATGTCCTAATTTTACAGGTAATTTTGGCGGAACTGGAAATTCAAAGGATAGATTATTCAAAAATCCTATGATATATATCCTTTCCCTGTTTTGTGGAACTCCAAAATCTCTTGCATTAAGAACTTGGACATAAACTTTATACCCCATCTCTTCTAGAATATTTTTTACTACGTTGAAAGTATTTCCATTATCATGACTTCTAAATCCCTTAACATTTTCTAAAAAGACTACCCTCGGTTTATGATGTTTTAATATTCTAGCGATTTCAAAGAATAATGTTCCCCTTGTATCTTCAAATCCTTTTTTAAGTCCGGCATTTGAAAAAGGTTGACAAGGAAATCCTGCCAGAAGTATATCAAAATGTGGGATATCTCTTTCATTGATCTTGGTTATATCTCCATGAGGTTTTTCATGAAAGTTTTCTTCATAAGTTAATTGTGCAAACTTATCCCACTCTGAAGTAAAGACGCATTTAGCACCAGTTCTTTCAAATCCCATCCTTATGCCCCCAATTCCGGCAAATAAATCAATAAATTTTATTTCATCCATTTTTTTTCACCTAGTTATAAAACTATTGAAATTTGTTTTTATTTAAATTTTGTCGTTTCGTGATTAACCTATTATAATGAGGAAAACGGCAGTTATGAATTTTTTGCCACTAGGCAGATAGAGGTCTATTATGGGGGGTGGCAAATTCATCTTTTTCTTATAAACTTCTTTAAATATTTAGAAAGCCCTCGGAGATCAACTGTTTCTCCAAATTCTTTATATTTAGCAGTATAATTTTTATTGATAACAACAAAAAACCACTTATCATAATTTTCATTTAAATTTTTAACTTTTTCTATTATCATATTCTTATCTTTCTCAATTTTTGTTCCACTTTCGACTTCAATTGCATATTTTTTTCCTTTGATTTCAAAAACTAAATCCGGTTTTACAGTTTGAAATATCTCAATTTTTATTTTTTTATTTTCTAAAAATCTTTTTATATCTTGAACTAAAAAGAAATGAGGTATGCCTTCATTTGATCTTGGTCTTAAAATAAATTTTTCTTTTTTGTTAGTTAAAATACTTTTATGTTCAGATATTTTATAACCTAAAGTTATTAGATATTCTCTTTCATCTTTACTTACCTCATTATATTTGAAAAAACCAACACTGGTATCAACATTGATAGAAACGCTTTTTCCATTCTTAACAATTGTAGGTTTGGGTTTTTCTGTATCCTGAATTAATTCATCTGCATTTGTTGTAATTAATTTATGTTCTTCTGGTGATGCAATGACTTTTATTTTACTATGATCATCTTCCATGATTAAAAGTCCTTCTCCAACTGCTGCTGTTAAAAGATGCTGTTTTTCAGATTGGCTTAAATTAAATGTATGGCAAATGTTATCAATTACAGCAGGTTTTTGTCTCATCAGCATTGTATATGCAGAGTTTGCTAGGATTGATTTTCCAGCTTGACTATTAAACAATCCTTCAACTTCCTGATTAATCAATAATAATCCCATATTAAATTTCCTGCAAGTCTTGACTATTTCAAAGATATAACCTGCATCTTCTGTTCTTGAAAGTAATGACCATGATTCGTCTATTAATAGAAGTTTTCTATTCAAGTCAGACCTCATTTTCATATAAATATAATCTAACACAAGAAACATTATAGTAGGTTTAACTTGTTTAGGTAAATTGCCAATATCAAAACAAACAAACTTATTGTCAAAATCAATATTTGTATGCTTATTCATGAAGCTAAAAACACCATCTACATACATTTCAAGTCTGTTAGATAAACTTTGTAAAGTTGGTCTTTCAATTTGAACTGCCTTTCTTTCCATTTGTTTTAAAACTTTTAATAAATCTGCTAAAATTGGGGGTTCTCTATTCCAAGTGTTAGAGTCTTTATTTATCCCTTTATTTTTATAGGCTTGGGAAATTGCCTTATCAATTATAGATTTTTGAGGATCTGTTAATTTTCCTAACATCACTTGCATAAGATCCATTAAAGCCAGTCTTTTTTCAGCATAATCATGTCCCATTAAATCAAATGGATTGATCATTGTATCAGATTCTCTGGAAAGATCAATTCTTTGCCCGTTAAATCGCTTTACAAGCCCCTTGTATTCCCCTTGTGGATCTATTACCATAACCTTTGTCCCATTAAGTAAATATCTTGTAATAAGAAGTTTACAAAAATAAGATTTACCTCCTCCCGATTGAGCTAAAACCAGTCCATTTGGATTTGGAAGTTTAAAAATATCTTTTATTATAGGAATATTATTTTTATTTAATCCAAGCCATATTCCGCCATTGTCAACCTGCAAAAACTGGCTTGTAAAAGGAAAAAATGCAGACAAAGCATCAGTTGTTATATTTCTGTTTGCATTTAATTCATCAATTCCAATAGGAGCTGTTGATTTAAATCCCTGCAACATTCGGAGTCTTGCTATTCTTGGAAGAATCATCAAACTGTTTAACTCAGATTCAATTTTTTTAGTAAGTAAATTAAGTTCTTTTCTCGAATCTGCCCTACAGTTAATATATAGACTAACATTAAACAATCTTTCTTCACCCTTTTGTAAGTTTTCCAATGTTCCTCTTGTATCGCTATATTGAATTTCTAATGAGGGATTAAATATCCCTTTCATTTTCATAGCATACAAGTCTGCCTGTTGTTTTTGAAGTTCTCTTGTCAGATCTACAAGCATATTTTCTATAGGATAGGGTTTTATATGAATACTTAAATCAAAATCTGCAAGTGAACTAACAATTTTATCTAAAAATCCAGGCTCAACATTCCTAGGATAGCCATTTGCATATATAGTTCTATAAAATTTCTGATCTATTTTATTTTTATCTTTTTCCTTTTGTTTTTCCTCTTCCTTATCCTCTTTACTTTTTTTATTTTTCTTATTATTCTTTGATTCTTCAATCATCTGTTTGATTAATTTTATAGGATTTGTTTTAAAAAATATTTTGATTTTTTGTATTTTAGGACAAAAGAATTGTTTAGAAAAAAATCTTTTAATAAAATTTAATTTTTTCTCTTCCTTAACTTTTTTATTCTTCTTCTCCTTTTTATCATTTTTTAACCTATAAATTTCTAAATAATCTGAGTGATTTTCTATAATTTCTGGCGACATTGCCCCTCTTATGTCTTTTCCTTTTCCATCTCCTGAAAAATGTTCTATTAATAATTTCTTTAATTCAATTGAATTAAGCCTATCAACCCTCATATTTAACGCATGTAATCTTTCTATACAAATTTCTGTTTGGATTTCAATGTTCCCTGATTCAGGAATTATAATATAAAAAACCCTATTCATTATCTTCTTTGTTGAGATAACATTCTCAAGATGTTTTTTATAACTTTCAAAAATATTAAGGAAAGTTTCATCTTCTATCTTTGATTTAAGGGAGTTTAGATAGCTATCCAGTTTTATACTTTCAGTTTTCATTATAATTTGCGTTGGAAAATCTAAGGAATTAAGAAATCTTTGAAAAGAAAACATTATAGCCTCTCTTTCATTTTTTGGCTTAATGCTAAAATTAATAGGCTGGATTTTTAAAATCGAAACTTTTTTATTGTTTGTTAAAGTAATAAAATCTTTATCAATTTCTTTTATACCTAAGAATTTATTAAGTTTATAACTTCCCTTTAATAATTTCCTATTTTTTAAATAAATTCCGTAATTTTTAATTAAAGTTTCTAGGTCAAGGAACATAAAACAAATACCGATCGTTGATGAAAGAAACATTAGAAAATACATAATATAAATATCTGAGATAAACTTAAAAAATATTAAGGATATAACTCCAAATACAAATGCATAGGATAATTGTTTAAAGGTCAAACCAAACATTATTTTTTCTTTATACTCTAATTGTTGGGGGATTTGGTAACTCATATAAAATATTTTCCAACTGCTATGGCTATTCCTGCGGTTTTCTCTCCGGTTTTAACTGCAGATTTTAAAGCTGAAAATATAACAAAATAAAACATAAGAAAGTTTACAATAGCAAATGCAGTGATCATTACTAAAATCTTAAAGTTTTGAAATATCGGTATATCTATTAGTTTCGAACAGACTAAAAGAATCAATGAATCAAAAAAAGTTATAAAAATACAAGTTCCAAGAAAATTAAGAATAAGTTTTCCATAATTATTAACCGGAGGAATAAAATAAAGAAAAATACCTATAGGAACAAAGACAACTCCTCCTGCAACAATTATATATCTGAATGTAAGCATTATCACAGTTAGGATTAAAGTTATAACATAGAGAAAAGCAAAAAAGAACTGCAAACCTATGTTTACAATATTATCTGCGGTAATTAAAAAGAATTTTTGATCAACTAAACTAATGACTCCTGCAGTGAGTAAACTATTAACATCAATGACTGCTGAATAAATAAAATAAGAAGCTTGAACTAAAACAATCATAACAAAAATATTTCTAAACCATTCTTTTGCTTTTGTTCTTTTTGCAGCATCATAACCAGAGATCATAAAGTTAAATCCTGAGTATAACATTAACAAACCATAAAATATAGATAATACATAAAGAATAATTGCCCAGAGTGAAACAAACATCTCTAGTTTTATTGGTTCGGTCATTAAAGCCTTTGTTAATGTGAGTAACGGTTGAATAGGCGAATTAAGAATATTTATTAAAAAGTCATATAATTTTTGAGGAAGACAAGATGACAAATTCAAAAGACCACATTCTTCTTCTGCACTTACTAATGGAATTAAAAACAAAGGCAATCCCCACAAAGCTTTTTTCATATTATTCCTCCAAAACACTTTCTTAATGCAACATAAAAGAAATAATTTAAAATTCCAAATATTGAAAGACTCCAGATAGTGTTTGTTTTTTCTTTATCTTCAACAAATATTATTTTTTCAGAATGATAATCACTTATATCTGCAGAAACTTTATTATTTTGCAAATCAGCAATAAAACTAGAATTTCCCTTGGCTATCTTGCTTTGATCCCCATAACTTAGATTTACCGAAACATTATTTGGGTAAATGAAAATCCTTATAGTTTCATTTGGATCATAAGTTAATTTATCAGTCTCCACATAAATAGAAATATTTGAATTTTCAGAAGTACAATTTCTTTCAATTACCTTAAAAAAATCAAATGCTTTTATTTTGCAGTTATTTGTATTTTTTATAATTAAGTCATTTCCATTTTTTAATAGGTTATTCGATGTTTCCTGATTATAATCATAAGCCCTTAAAGTATAAACATAATAAGGTTCTTTTGAATAATTAATATCATAAGTAAATTTATTGTACTTAAAATAAGAATCATTAAAATTAAGATAAAATGAATCCGAGTAATTGGGTCTTATCCTATTTGTTCCAACATAAGAGTCTATAGTTTTAATATCTCCGAATAAATTGTTTGAATAATGTTTTACTTTAAGAGTTTCTTCTATATTTATACTATCTTGCTGAATTTCATTATAATTAAAACTACATCTGTAAGAATAAACACACTTGCCATTTCTTCTATAAGCACAATATTTTCCCCATCTATAATGATCTATATTATATCCTACATTTATTTGATATTGCGATTTTATTTCAGAATCAGATTTAATATTTACTTCAACTAATTTTCCGCTTCCCTGATAAACATTGTTTACATAAACCCTGTTTTCAGAGTAATTTTGAATTAAAGTATAAATTCTCTTGCAATCTCCTTGATTTGTCTGAGGATAATAAGATTCATAATAATTTTGAGGAGTAGTTGTTTTGTAATTAAATCCAGAAAAAACCTTTGTTTTATCAGGAACATATAAGTTATCATTATAAACAATAGAGGGCATTGTTGTAAAAATACTAAGCCATGCATCTCTTACAAACTGCCCATTATAAGTTTTAACTCCTGTTGGAGGATTTACAATATTAAAATTTGTATTTCTTTGAAGAATATAATCATGATCTGGAAAGAATTTATTTTTATAATCTAAGTTTGAAATTAATACTTCTTTTTCCTGTGAAGTTAGATTTGAATTAAGTATATTTATGCAAGTATTATAATTAGCAGAAGAAACAGAATTACAATCTAAAGAAAAAATAAAAGGGGTTTGCACTAAGCTTATCAGTGCAAACACCCAAAATAAAAAATATTTTGCCATGCTAACCTACAATGAAGTTAACTACCAATGGAGCTGCCCAAATTATGACAAGCCCTATGATAACATACATGCCAATGTTCTTTGCCTGTTCTCTCTTTCCAGGATTTCCAGCAGAAGTTATAAAGCTGATTCCTGCAAATAAGAGAACAACTACTGCAATAGCTGTTGAAAAATACTTAGCCATATTATATATCTTCATAACAGGTGTAAGTATCTGATCAAACGTTGCCTTATCCTGTGTAGATATTGGCTGATTAAAGTCAACAGCTAAAACAAACTGCATAACAGTCATAGTTACAAAGAACATTAAACCAAGCAGTGCTAGATGTTTTTGTTTCATTTTTTCCTCCTGAATTTAATTGAGCTGGAGTCTTTATTTTCAAGTTTCCTAAATTCCTCTATTTTCTCTTGATACTTCTTTTTGTATTTCCACTTAAGAAACTGAAAACAAGACTGGCAGACTTCTCCTTCATTTATTTCCCTTTTGCAAACAATACAATTTTTCATGAATGTGTTCTAAATTAGAGATATAAAAGCAGTCGGTAAAAAATTTAGGACTTTTTTTAGGACTAAATTTAGACCTATTTTATTTACCTATTTTTTAAAAACAAGAATTAAAATTAATTCCTATGGAAAATAAAATTTATCAGGATATTGGCGAGGAGATTATTCTAAAATTAAAACAACTAAATGAGCTCCTTGAAAAACGATTAAGGGAATTAAAAAATGAAAAAGAATGCAAAAATCCACTTAATTGTTGAAACAGAACTTTTGGAAAATATAAGAAATCAGGCTAGAGAAAACAGGGTTTCAATAGCTGAACTCTGCAGGGAAAAACTTAGAGAGTCTAATCAGTTAGACCGGATAGAGTTTATTCTAAATAAATTATTAAAGCTGAAAAATGAAAACTAATGAAATAATTAAAGGCGATTGTTTGCAGATAATGAAGAGTATTCCTAAAAATAGTATTGATCTAATTTTAACAGATCCTCCTTATGGGGATAATGTAAACTATGGGACAACAAATAAAAGTATATTAAATAATGAAAATCCTTTGATTAATTGTTCAGCTTTAGTAGAATTTTATAGGATATTAAAGAAGAACAGATCTGTGTATATTTTTACAAATTGGAAACATTATCCTTTTTTAACTGAGTTTATTATTCGGTACACCAAATTTAAGATAAGGCATTTGATAATTTGGAAAAAACATAATTTTGGGCTTGGTTGGGCATTCAGGCATCAATATGAAATGATTTTAGTAATTGAAAAGGGAAAGCCCAAGTATAATCTAAAGGATTTTTCAGATGTCCAGACAGCTTCTCATATTAACCATAATCAGTTAACTCATCCTCATGAAAAGCCTATAGACCTTATAACTAAAATGATTGAGCATAGTTCAAAAACAGGAGATTTAATTCTAGACCCTTTTTGTGGAAGTGGAGCAATTTGCAAGGCGGCTCATATGAATAATAGAAAGTGGATAGGGATAGAGTTGGATGAGAAGTATGTTGAGATGGCTAATAGAAATGTAAATCAATAAATTTCATTCTTTTTTCAGAGGTCTAAATGAACTTTCTTCCTCAAGTAATTTATTATCTTCATCTTTAATCTTATGTTTATCTAATAAATCTTTTATTTCTTTCTCTGAAATAATCTTAATATCTTCTCCTTTGAATAAAGAATTCAGATCTGTGAAAAAAGACTCACATTTTTCTTTATTTGTTTCGAGATATTTAGTATTCTCTTTTATGAATTCATAAATTTGTATCAGTTGTCTGGAGTTTAATAATGAATAATTAATTACTTTTTTGTCTCCTAGATATTCTTCCTTTAACTTTTTGAATGTATCTAAAAAATTTTTCTCATGAGCATTATTAGAAATTATAATATAACTCTTTAAACCTCCTAGAGATTTAATAACAGGATTTTTATATAAATTATCTACATAATTCTTATTTTTTTTATACGATCCAACATTGGCCCCCTCTTTTTTAAAAGAAAGTTTACAATCCCAAATTAAACAACCCTCTTTTTGTTTACCCTCTTTCAATTCAGCAATTCCATCAGGTACTTTTCCTCCAGAATCCTTAGAACCTAACCATACACAGTTATCCAAACAAGAATTAATCAAATTGAAACAATCCTTTTCAAATTGAAATCCTTTGTAGAATTTATCCTCCTTATTATGTATTCTTAGGAGGTTAATTAAGCTCTTATTTGCACATAATAATTTTCTTTCTTTCCAGTTCTTTTTCTGTTCTAGAATTGCCTCTTTAAAACAATCCTTAGGTGAATAAACTATTTCTGATAACTTTTTTAAAGAAACTGGTTCATCAATAGAATCCGCATCCGCACCACACTCTATAATCAAGATATTTGAAGATCTTTCTGCGAATTCTTGCAAATGTCTAATGTGTTTTTTATTTTTTGAAAATAAGATAGTGATATCTTCTTTTTGTTTATTAATGGCTTTTATCAAATCTATTTTTTGATTAAAAACATGTTTTGATAAGAAAATAACTTGATATCCAGATTTTTCTAATTTTTCTTTAACATATTTTTTTAAACCGCTAATAGGTTTTTCATAGGAAAATTCTTCCTTTACATGCCAGAGATCATTATTACAACCAGTACATTTAAGTTTTTTCAAACTCCAGATAATCTGTCCACTTTTTACACACCCCTTAGAATAACAGATAGAACCCAAGGCACCAGTTTTAGATTCAGTAATTAATCTCTCCTTCTTTAATTTATTTAATACTTGTATTGCAATTAAAGGTAACTCTAATCCTTTATAATTTGAAAACTTATTACTATCTAAAAATTGTTTATACCATTTTTCTTCATTCTGATTTGGATCAGAATAAGCTTTATCTGGCATAAACTGAAATTGAGATCTAAAAAGATTGAGAGCTTCTAAATATTCCTCATTCCCTTTTCTAGAGCTATTAAGGCTAAAATGAATTATTCCATCAAATGGTTTGCTTATTTGATATCTATTAATTTTGATTATATCTCCTTTTTTGTAGTAAAAACTTATTTTTCTCAATTGTGGAAAAACAAAACTTTTTGGTAAAACTTTTTTTAACTCTACATTAACCGAATTTTGCGGAGTTCCAGGTTCTTCATCAAGGGAGAATATAACTCCATTTTTTTCAAAATTAATTCCAATTAGGTCTAACTGAGCATCAGGTATTGTAGAGGGATCTTTAATAAACTCTATAAGTCTTTTATAATTAATTTCCTGGGGAACAGTATCTAAAAATATTTTATTTTTTATAGCTATTTTAAGTGTTAAATTTCTTTCTATAGGGTTGAATTTTCTGCTTAGGAATAATTTGGAATATCCATCAAAAATTCGTATTCCTACATATAGTTTAGTATTATTTTTAATACTCCCCTTTTTTATTATGAATAATAAAAATTTGTGATTATCAAAGAATATCCTTTCATCTTCACTATACTTTCCATTATTATGTTTTATTCTTGGAACAAAAAATCCCCTCCTTTTTTTAACCAGTTTCTTTAGTTGATTTTCGCTTATTTTTATATCATAACTGAAGCCTCTCCCCTCTCTGAGCCATAAGTTATAGTAATGTATTTTTTGAAGATCATTTGGATTTTTTAAATAAGAATTCAACATTGCTAATATTAATTCTCTCCTGCTTGTCAGATTATAGAAAAAACTAACCCCTTCTAAATGGGTAGTAAAAAATCTGATAAAATACTTAAAATGAATTTTATTAGAATTTTTTTCAAATTTATTAAATGCCTTCTTTATTTTATTTAAGTCATTTGTATTGAGATCATATTCTAACCCCAACTTAACTAATTCTCTTTCAGATTTAAATTTCTCCGCCTCTTTTTCTGGTTTAGGTATTGAAAACCCCAAATCTTCCCAAAGAGATTTATTTCGCATGGATTTAATCTTGTTAATCTTGGTCATTAGAAGTAATCAGAGAGTAGATTCTCTAATCACCCCCCTTCTATAAACAAACTAATTAGGTCTTTTTATATCTTCTTATTCTAATTATTCTTGATAATAAAGCAGGTATTATTAACCATCTGCAGAATCTTTTTCATCTGCAATTCAAGAGTGTTTATTCTCTCCTGTAAAACATCTTTTTCTTTTTCAGTTCTTTGAAGCCTTTGTTCAATTTGTGTTTTTGTTACATCAACTAGTAAGTCATCCTCAGTAATTGTGTCTTTCATTCCAAGCATTTCTGAATAATAATGAATCTTGTCAGACTCTTTCCAGCCGAACCTATATTTTAAGGCTGATTCAGATTTATATAATGGAAGCCAGTAACAGCAGGAAATATGCCTGAAATCATACATACTGATATTGGAATATTTTTCTCCTGCTAAACTTTCTTTATCTCCGAAAAGGCTTGTTGCAAGTCTTTTAAGATATTTATTCACCGAAGGAGGGCTTATTTGAAATAAATAATCCTGAGGCTTTAGATCATTTTCTTTTATAAAATTCTTTAATTCCTCTGTGCATAAAAGTAATTTTATTCTTCTTCCAAAAGTTTTGCTTATTTCATCTCGGATATTAAGTTCCTTGCAGTCATTATGTAAATCAGCAACCCTAATATTCATTAATTCAGTTGGAGCCCTAATTCCAGAATCAATCAGGAATTTTATAAGAACCTTATATTTATTATTTGCTTTATTAATAAACTGTTTAACTTGCTCCTCATTTAGATAAACCCATTTTGGCTTGATTCTGTGATTATCTAAATCAACAGTAATGTCTTCAACAATTACTCCTTTCTTTCTGTTTATTTTAATATACCAGTGCCAGAATGCCTTAAAATCTTTGATAAAATCATAAGTATTATAATAATCCTTGCCATCTTTCCTTTTGATATTTCCATTTTTCATCTCATTAAAGAAAATCATTAATTGGTCTTCTTTTATCAAAGGCATATAATCAATATTGTACTTCTCCTCAAATTTTCTGGCAAAAAATACTATTTTCTCTCTTAAGGAGTTTAATCTTATGTAACTTCTAGAACCTTTAGAACTTGATATAGAAACATTCAGCCCATTTTCCATATCAATAATATACTGCATTATAATTTCAGAGTTCCTTTTGCTTATTTCAGGAATTCCTTCGGTTTTTGTTTTCTCTTTCCAGTTCAAAAATCTTTGCTTATGTTTGTATGGATCTAATTTCATGGGTTTTCTAAAATTAGTCCCTTATAATATTTCTGGGACTATTTCAGTAGCAAAAACCCACCCACTAAACTAGACAGAAAGGATATACGCCGCTGCCCGGAATCGAACCGGGAGGCCGGGAAGGCACTGCTCTCAAGGCAGTTGGAGTACCATTGTCCCACAGCGGCATCTTTTCCAATCTTTTATCTGTGAAAGGCATTGGAGTACCTTTGT